>OJKC01000701.1_pt1 | contig 25959 bp, 19 predicted proteins | sample 1596401 | NCBI WGS metagenome assembly OJKC01 (sample SAMEA4350162, study PRJEB24818) | metagenome | biome: human; feature: gut; material: faeces | place: Denmark | collected 2013-09 | reverse complement strand
GCAGACCGGAGAACTGACCGCCGGCCGTTCATTACGCTTGACGGAGGGCTTCCGCCCTCTTCCTTCGTCTTGTATCTTATCGCATTATTTCAATGTACTCTCTTTCGTTTTTCGCGCCTCGTTTTTTTCGAGTTGCGAGTGCAAAGGTAAATCGAAATTTTGAACTGCGCAAATCTTTTTGCAAGTTTTTTTTCAAAATTTCTTTCGGCGCGTCTCTTTCGAAACCTGACCGCCACTGCGGTACCGCCGTTTTTCGTTTTGCGAGTGCAAAGGTAGACACTTTTTCATTACACTCCAAATATTTTACAAACTTTTTTTTGAAGAAATTTTACATAAATCAAACATATATTTAATAACCAACAGATTACATGCAGAACATTTTTATGCACTTCCAGAACACGCGTAAACATGCCTCATTTTACCACATAATTATATATAGAAAAGCGGAGCTAACTAAAAAAATTGTATTAAATTTGTCTTTATATTTACATCTAAACAATGAACGAAGCAAAACTTAGCCAACTATATCTACGCGATACGGCGTTTCAAAACCTCATGCAGAAGCGAGTATACAATGTACTCCTTATTGCATCGCCCTACGATGCCTTCATGATGGAAGAAGACGGACGCGTGGAAGAACAGCTCTATTTCGAATACACCTCACTGAATTTGAGTTCTCCACCCCGTGTAGCACAGGTGAGAAGTTTCGAAGAAGCCTACGGGTCACTTGAGGCAAAAGCCTACGACCTTATCATCGCCATGCCGGGCGTTGACATAGGCGAACCTTTCCGGGAAGCAAAAGTAATCAAGAAAAAATATCCGAATATTCCAGTCGTTGTGCTGACACCTTTCTCCCACGAAGTGTCGCGCCGCCTTGCCAAGGAAGACTTTTCGGGTGTTGACTACGTGTTCAGTTGGCTGGGAAACGTGGAACTGCTGCTTGCTATCATAAAACTGATGGAAGACAAGCTGAACGGTGACAACGACATTCTGGAAGTGGGCGTTCAAACCATTCTTCTCGTTGAAGACTCCGTGCGCTTCTACTCTTCCGTCCTTCCTCACCTCTACAAGTTCCTGCTGAAACAATCGCTCATATTCTCAACCGAAGCCCTCAATGAGCACGAACAGATGCTCCGTATGCGCGGACGTCCAAAAGTGATGCTTGCCCGCACCTACGAAGAAGCGGAAGAGCTTTACGAAAAATATAAGGGACAGATTTTAGGAATCATTTCCGACGTGTCGTTTACCCATAACGGAGAAAAAGACAAGACTGCCGGCATAAAATTGGCAAAAGAATTAAAGAAACGCAACCCATATATTCCTATTATACTGGAATCGTCGGAAGTTGAAAATGCCTTTTATGCGGAAAAACTCGGTGTATCGTTCATCGACAAGAATTCAAAGAAATTCCCACAGGATCTCCGCAAGACGATTTACGACAATTTCGGTTTCGGCGACTTTATTATAAAAAATCCGCAAACAGGTGAAGAGGTGATGCGCATCACCGACTTGAAGGACCTTCAAAACAAACTGTTTGACATACCGGCCGAATCGCTTCTCTACCACGCACAGCGCAACGACATTTCCCGCTGGCTTTATTCGCGTGCGATGTTCCCTATTGCTGAAATCATCCAGGAACACCGTTTCCGCGACATTAATGAAGCTCCTGTTGTCAAACAACTGTTCTTCAATCTTATCGTCAAATACCGTAAGATGAAGAACCGTGGTGTCGTAGCCATTTTCAAAAAGGACCGCTTCGACTACTATTCCAACTTTGCCCGTATCGGCCAAGGTTCATTGGGAGGAAAAGGCCGCGGTCTGGCGTTTATCGACTCCATTATAAAAAAATATCCAATCTGTGACAATTTCGACGGAGTAACGCTGACCATTCCGCGCACCATTGTTCTCTGTACGGACATCTTCGACGAGTTCATGGACAAGAACAATCTTTATCCGTTTGCCCTCACAGAAGAATCCGACGAAGAAATACTGAAGAAATTCCTCGAAGCCGAACTGCCGGCACGACTGGAAGAGGATTTCTATGCACTTTTCGAAGTAGTGGACAAGCCGCTTGCCATCCGTAGCTCGAGCCTTTTGGAAGACTCCCACTACCAACCTTTTGCCGGAGTCTACTCTACTTATATGATTCCGCATCTCAACGACAAGGACGAGATGTACAAATTGCTGTGCTCCGCCATCAAAGGCGTATATGCATCCGTATTCTTTGCCGAAAGCAAGGCTTACATGACGGCGACACGCAATCTTATCGACCAGGAAAAAATGGCGATTATCATACAGGAAGTAGTCGGCAAGCAATACGATACAAGCTACTACCCTTCTTTCTCCGGCGTAGGACGCTCACTGAACTACTACCCTATCAACGACGAACAGCCGGAAGACGGCGTGGCTGAAATAGCCGTCGGATTGGGCAAATATATCGTGGACGGCGGATTGGCTTTGCGCTTTTCTCCCCGCCACCCCGACAATGTGCTCCAGACAAGCACACTCGACCTTGCCCTGCGCGACACCCAAACGCAATTCTACGCTCTCGACATGACGGATGTGGACACCAATTTCAGTGTCGACGACGGATTCAATATCCAAAAACTTCGCATTCAGGATGCAGCAAAGAACGGCTCGTTGAAATACATGGTTTCCACTTACGACCACCTGGACCAGATTATCCGCGACAACGACTGCGGAAACGGCCGGAAAGTCGTGACATTCGCCAACGTGCTCCAGCATAAAGTGTTCCCATTGGCAGAAATCGTCGATTTCATGCTCTCGCAGGGTGCTTCTGAAATGCGTCGCCCCGTGGAAATAGAATTTGCCGGCAACATCGACAAAACCAACTACTCGAAAGGCGTAGTCTATTGGCTGCAAATTCGCCCGATAGTCGACCGTAAAGAGATGCTCGACGAGAAGATAATGGACACACCCGACGAATCCCTGATTCTCAAGAGCAATACAGCACTGGGTCACGGCATGATGGACAACGTGAAGGACATTATATATGTAAAACCGGAACATTTCTCGTCGTTCAACAATTCGCTCATTGCCCGCGAGATTGAAAAAATCAACAGGAAATACAACGAAAGCGGCGAAAATTACATATTGATAGGTCCCGGACGCTGGGGTTCGAGCGACACGGCACTGGGAATACCTGTCAAATGGCCGCATATTTCGGCGGCAAGACTCATCGTCGAATCGTCGCTGCCCAACTACCGCATTGAGCCAAGCCAGGGAACGCACTTTTTCCAGAACCTCACATCGTTCGGTGTCGGATATTTCACTATCGACAAAAGTGCAAAAAGCGGCATCTGCGACACGGATTACCTCAACAGCCAACCGGCTGTCTATGAATCGGAATTCCTTCGCATCGTGCATTTCGATGAGCCGCTCACCATTGGCATCAACGGCAGAACCGGTTTAGGCATTGTAATCAAACCCAATCACTCAAACAACTAAAACAAAAAGCTATGGCTTTCCTGAAGAATATAAAACAAATGTTCGGATTTGACGACAACAGCATCTACGAAGATGAAAAGAACAACGTCAATACTGAATACAAGCCCTATATCAACCCTTTCAAAAACGAAAAGCAGGAAACGGCAAATACAGCCGTGGCCGAAGATAAAAAATCGGAACAGACAGAAGCTGATTTCGACAAGGCTATCCACGATGAAATCAAGGATAAAATCATTGACATCATTAATGCAAGCCTGCCCGAATTCATCAAAGGATGCGTAGACAGAGATGCCGAACTGAAATATATCAACGAGGAATTCGGCACCACTTTCAGCACCTATACCCAAAACATCCGACAGGCAATCGAGGAAAGGGCAAAGAGCGAGTGGATTTCAGAAAGGATGAATCTGGAAAAACGGCTTCAGGAATCCGGCAAAAAAGCGGAAGAATCAACCGCCAAAATGGAGGAACTGCGCGCCCGCATCACCAGCCTCGACCGCCAAAAAATTGCCCTCAACGAGCGCATCAACCAATACGAAAACAAAGTGGCCACAGCCGAAGCCGAGCGCGAGCAATACCATCTTGAATGCAAGAGTCTGATGAACAAGTTGAAGGTAGCTTCTGTAAACGAAGAAGAAATCAACAAGCTCAGAGAGGAAAACACCCAAATGCTTCAGGAGTGCACCTCGCTGCGCAACGACGTCATCATGCTCCGCAAAGAGGCGTTAAATGCCAAAAACAACCCTGCAACTTCGGCTGAAGATGCAGAAAAAATGGCAGCACTGCAACAGCAGCTGGAAACGGCCAACGCCGAAAAAGTTCAGTTGGAACAACGCATTACGGAACTGGAAAACGCAGCCGGTAATACGCCACAACCCGAAATAGCACAACAATTGCAGGCTGAAATACAAAAGATTTCAGACGAACTATATGCTGCACAAGTGCAACTTATAGAAGCACAGGAAAAGAACCAGCCGCTGGAACAGGAGGTTGCTTCTTTAAAAGAAAGCCTTGCCGTTGCAGCCCATAGTTCGCAAGAAACGACAACTGCATTGGCAGCAAAAGATGCCGAAATAACATTATTGAAAGAACAAATAAACCAAGCCGGAGAAACTGCCAAACTCAACGATGAATTTGCAGTTGAATTCGACCAAATGAAGACTGATTTGGCCGCTGCACAGCAAGCCGTAACCGAATCCGCAACAGTTCTCTCAACAAAGGACAACGAAATCGAAGCATTGAAGGCGCAACTCGAAAACGCCAACAAGGCTATTGCCGAAAAGGATGCAGAAGCGGAAAATATCCAAGAATTGAAAGCACTGCTGCAACAGGCTGACGAGATTAATACAAAATCGTCAACACAACTTTCCGCAAAGGACAGCGAAATCGAAGCACTGAAAGCGCACCTCGAAAATGCCAACAAGACCATTGCAGAAAAGGAGGCAGAAGCGGAAAATATCCAGGAATTGAAAGCACTGCTGCAACAGGCTGACGAGATTAATACAAAATCGTCGACTCAGCTTTCTGCCAAGGACAGCGAAATCGAAGCGCTGAAAGCGCAACTTGAAAACGCCAACAAGGCTATTGCCGAAAAGGATGCAGAAGCGGAAAACATTCAAGAATTGAAAGCGTTGCTACAACAGGCTGACGAAATTAACACAAAATCGTCGACTCAGCTTTCCGCCAAGGACAGCGAAATTGAAGCATTGAAAGCGCAACTCGAAAACGCCAACAAGGCCATTGCAGAAAAGGAAACCGCAGTTGCCGAAATTGAACAGCTCAGACTGCAATTCCGTCAGGCAAGCGACAAGGCTTCGCAATCAGCAGCCCAACTCTTTGCCAAAACTAACGAAGTTGATGTTCTGAAAGCTGAACTCAAAAAGTTGGAAGAGGAAAAGGACAGCACCGAATCCTTGAAAGAAGAAATAGAAGCGTTGAAATCGGAGCGCAATATTCAATGGCAAAAAATAAACGAGTACACACAGGCATTGGCAGCTAAGGACAACGAAATCGAATCACTCAGCTCCAGCCTTAACGACACGCGCAATTTTGCCAACCAACTGAAAGGAGTTATCGACAATTCCAACTCCATTCAGAAAGCGAGCGAAGAAAAGTTCCTGCACGAAATAGAACGCCTTCGCAACCACAACGAACAGCTGCAATCCGAGCTCGACAGCCACAAGGAAAAACAAGGCGTACAGGTTCTGTTTACGGATTTGGAAGAAGTTGCACCCCGCAAGACTGCCAAAAAGGAACGCTCAAAGAAGAAGGACAATATGTTCTCGGCCATCGACTATACAACCGATTACTCCGACTGGCTGATGGAGACCATCACGACACCGACCGATGTTCCCATCATTCCTATCAGCAGCAACGAGAAAGAGGAACGTCCAACCGACGAACCGGCCAAGAAAAAGAAAGAAGGGCCAACACAAATGGAACTTTTCTAAACATACACGCGAAGGACTGCATTCTCTATACGACATTGCAGCCCTTCGCTTTTAAACTCCACTGATGAAATATATTTACATTCTCTTCGGTTCCATCTTCGTATTCTTAGGAGTAGTAGGAATTTTTCTGCCGCTCCTGCCCACTACGCCGTTTCTTCTGCTTGCGGCAGCCCTCTATGTGCGCAGTTCCGAACGCCTCTACAGTTGGCTGCTCCACCAACGGCTGCTCGGCCCTTATCTCCGTAATTTCATGGAACGCAAAGCCATACCGCTTCATGCCAAAATAATAGCCATCAGCATGATGTGGGCCACCATGCTCTACTGCACTTTCTTTCTCATTCCGCTGGTTTGGGTAAAAATTCTGATGGCAGCCATAGCCTGCGGCGTTACCATCTATATTCTTTCGTTCAAGACACTCCGAAAAAGCGACTACGACAAATAATCAGAACGGATAGCCGATAGCCAGGTTAAATGCCAGACTGTTTCCAAAGCTTTTCATATTGTAATAGCCCGACTTGCCTGTGTCATAAGGCAAGTGAATGCCGACACCCAAATCGCCGCGCACTACAATCATACCCATATCGAAACGAAGGCCAAGTCCCGTTCCCAATGCCAAATCCCTGAAAAAGTTTTTGCCGTTCAACTGTCCGCCCGGACGTGTCGGGTCATTTTCCAACAACCAGATATTGCCGGCATCGACAAACAGGGCACCTTTCAGCATGCCCAACAACGGGAAACGGTATTCCATGTTCATTTCAAAACGGAAGTTACCTGTCTGGTCGTAATAGTCCTTGTTTGTCAGATTGGAAGAATGATAGCTGCCCGGTCCGATAGAACGCACGGCAAACGCACGGATTGAGTTGGCACCACCAATATAGAACTGTTCGTTGTAAGGCACCACCTCCGAATTGCCGTAAGCATAAGCTGCTCCCGTATAGACACGGGTAACAAGTTTATGATCGCCCATCAGCTTGTGAGTATAGACAACCTGCAGCGTACCTTTGACAAACTGCGAGAACGGTGTGCCAAAAAGCTGCTTGTCACTGCCGGCTCCGGCAAGTGACCAAATGCCAGAAAACAAGTTACCGGCTTCTGTCAGCGTTGCCTGCAACGACAGGCGATACTTGTCATTGCCCGGACCGAATCCTCGGTCGTAGCTGTACGAATAGCCGAATTGCGGAATAAACTGGTCGGCAAAACTCATGGCAATAGCAGGATTTGCCTCCATCGTGGCATCGAAGTCAGCCGTAGTTTTCAGCAGTTTGTTGTATTTAAGTTCAAACAGTTTCACCTGATTGCGCGAATAGCGCGACGACATCCAATCGTAGTTAAGTCCCGTATTAAACTGCACAATCCGGAAGAAATGCGGACGGTTCATGATATCGCCGCCCAGCGACACCCGCGTCCAGCTCATTTCCCTTTTTATGGCAGGGATGAACCGCGGAGCCAACAGACGGGGAAACGCCAGTTCGCCGTTCAATCCGACCTCATAGGAATTAAAGTCCGAACGCTTTCCGCTCGATACTTTACCCACCTGCCATTCATAAGCGCCCGTCAGCTTCACCGTCAATCGTTCGCCACCGCCAAAAATGTTGCGGTTTGTCACTGAATAGGAAAGTCCCGGGCCCAAATAACTGTTAGATTTGGAAGTTACGTTCGCTTCCAACTGTGTTTCCAACTGTGTATCAAAACGGCAAAGAATGTCGATATCCAACGAATCCGACTTAACGGAATCGATAGGCGTGACAGTCAGCGAAATGGCACTGAAAATGCCCAGACGCGACAGATAGGACTGCGTAGTGCTCAACTGCCTTACCCGCAAAACCTTTCCTTTTTCCAGCGTAATGCAGGACGGTATTGTAGTGCTGCGCAGGTTCGACGGCTGCATCTGCACTATCATTCCGTTTTCCGTGTAGGTAGTATCGGGATATCCCCCGCCCTTGTTGAGCAAAATGCGCGTATTCACATTTCCCACCTTATATTTCCGTTTGGCAGCATCGGGCATATTGTCGCTATAATGCATCTGCACAACCACACCACCCTCGACGATAGTCGTGTCCGCCCAATACATCAGATATTCCGGCCGGAAGAAATAATATCCCCGGTTTCGCAGACGGTCGGTAATCTTGTTTCTTACATTGGCCAATGAGTCCGTACAGTAGACCGTTCCCGGCTGAAGATAGCTGTCGGTCTTGGCAAAACGGTTGACAAGCTGCGAAAGTTCCGTCGTGTCATTCAGATAGCGCACCTCCGACAGCACTTTCGGAACAGCAAGGTTGACCGTATAATTCACCCTTGCCTTTTTAGGATTTTTCTTATCGTACAGCAGTTCGTAGCTGGCAGCCGACCCGAAAAATCCGTTTTTGTCCAGCATATCGTCAATCATCTTCACACGCAGGTCAGGACGGACATCGGACATCAGCACCGGCTCTTCCACAAACTTACGGTAAATCCAGCCCTTCACCCCCTTCGAATTCGGCGACCAGTGGTTATAGAGCCACAGCCCGACAGGGAACGGCGTACGGATATAAGGAGAATACAGCGAATTGTTCGCCGGAACGTCAATCAGCGTACTGATGTTTGACTCCACACCCGAAGGCACTTCCACATCTTTCGGCGCATTGACCTTCAGCTTTTTCACGCCCGTATAGAGCACTTCTCCCTCAGCCAGTTTTTCAGTAGTGGAGCAAGCCGCCAGTCCGCAGGCGGAAACCAATGCCAATATGTAATATATATATTTTCTCATTCCTTTGTCTCTATAATCGGGTTAGTTATCGTTGCCGAATCGGCCGGCTGTTCCGGAACTGGAGCAGGAGTTGGTGCCGGCACCTTCTTTGTCCGGCGGAGCAGACGGAAAATGCGGAACATGTCGCGCCACGAAGAAATTTTCCGTTTCCACACCAAACCGGCACCCGTTTCCGTAATCTCACCTTCCAGAATACTTTCATATTCCGTGTGGTGGAACAGCTTGACATAGGCCGTTCCCGTCTTGTTCAACTTGTATTCGAACGATATGTCGTTAATCAGGTTCTGCGACAGGTTGTCCTCCGCCGAAGCGTCAGTAGAATAGCTTCCGCCCACCACAATCTTGAAGCGGTCGTCGAACACGGTTTTCGAAACCTGATAAGAATAGTTGGTGGTCGTCGATGTTGCACCGTCAACTGTCTTGTCGTACTGGTTGATTCCGAACGAAAGATCGACTCCTGAAATATTGTCGGCCGCCCACTTGTTGAGCGAAGACTCAAGGAAGGAGTTCACCACATTGCCGGAAAGGTTGGCCGACGCTTTCGAAGTGGAAGAGCCGATATAAGTGTTATACAGCAACAGGTTCATGGCCTGCGACGAACGTTGCTCCTTGGTCATCGAGCTGAGTTCATTGGCAATCGAAACATCGCCGTCCGTACTCAAGTCAAATGACAGGTCGAGCTGTTCGAGCGTATTTCCCACGTTCAGCGACACTTCAAACGGCACAATGCGCGAATCCTGATTTTCGCTCGTCACATTTGCCTTGATGGTCTGTATTGCCTTAATGTTCAACAACGGATTCAGCAGGTCGCCGTTCCACGTCACACTGCTGCCTTCCACAAACTTAAACAGTTTTTCGGAAAGCATCGGCGGCGTGTAGCGGGCAAAACCTCCGTTGATGACATAGCGTCCGGTCATGTTCATATCACCCTGGTAGGTCTGCGAATAGTTCAACGTACCGTCGCCGTTGATTTGAACCTTGTTTTTACCATCCGGCGAGAGATTGACCGTAAACAACGCATTCGGCTGAATGGCCAATACGGCATTGATGCGCATCGCAAACGGGCGGGCGGCAAGCGTGTCGACCGGCTGCTTCTTCACCGTATCGTTGAGAGCGACAAATGTCACCATGTCGTCGGTTGTCGATTCCGCTACCGCTACGGCATCCGACTGCATGACATACGTCAGGTCCGTACCCGAAAGCACCGACAGCGACGCGCTCATGTCCAACTCGTTCAGATAACCTCTCACACTTGCCATCACGTCGATGAAGCCCTTACCATAGAGTTCCGACTTGCTCGTCTTGTTGCCCTGCACAATCTGCACGTTCCGACCGTTGATTTTCAAGTCGGCATACATTCTGTCGAAAGGCTGCAAACGGACTTCGCCGTCAAAGTTGATGGCGTTCTTGTTCTGTCCGAATATGCCGAAGCGATTGAATTTCACCGTTCTCTGTTCTACCGGAATGCGCACCGTGTCGAATGCCAGGCTGCTGCCGAACACAGGCATGTTCACCCGAGCGGAATCAAACTGCACGTACCCGTCGATTTCCGGCGCGTTCAAAGTACCCTTCACGGCCATAGAACCGTTCAGATAACCGGCCATATTGCCGACCACATCAGGCAGGAAGGCATTGACCGAAGCAAACGGGAAACGCTTGATGTCCAACTTCAAATCGTAAGTCGATTCGTCGAGAGAATCATTACGGTAGCCGGTCACGTTCACCACCTCACGGCCGTCGACGTTCATGGCAGCCTTAGCCATCAGGCGATTGTCCTGACCAAGATAGGCCACCCGCGTCGTGAGACCGATGTCACCGACACGCCGTTTGCCGTAGCGCAAGTTACTGATGCCCACATTGCCATCGCCCCACACATATTTGTCGTAATAGAACAGTTTGAATTCCGAAGCAAGCGTACCTTCCACCGGAGGCGCAAACGGAGAGAAGGTCAGCCATTCTCCCAGTTCGATACCGGCAAGGTCGACATTCAGCCCGTGATATTCGGCGTTCGTTTCTGCCGTGTAGATATTGAGATAGTTGTGGTCGCCGCTCTTGATTTTCATGTCGGCAAGCAACGAACGGTTTCGCAGGTCAAGCGACAGATAATTGCCGTCGTTTATTTCCCAATTGCGGAATGCGATGACCGGCTTCTGCGGGAACAGACTCAAGGTCACCACCGAATCGGCAACCGACAGGAGTGTACCGAAGTCAAAGCCCGTCGTACCGGTTTTGTCTACCTGTTTCAGTGCCAGCGACAGTTTGTTGTCCGTTACATATCCACCTGCATCCACTCGCTTGAAAAGCACATTGTTCTGCTTGCTGTTCCGCACATTGACGGCATAATGCAGGCTGTCGGCTTCCGTATAGCTGTCGAGCATCAGCGTATCAAGCGCCAGCCCGCCAGCCAGCAGTCCCCGCATATCGGAGTTGATGCGCAGACGGTCGGAATTTTCCATTTCCGCATGCATCGCGTCGTATGTCACGCCCATATTCGACAAATACGTATAGAGGATATTGCGTTTTCTCGACTTCATTTCAAACGTAAAGTCAGGCAGCGTACGTTGCAGTTCATCGACTTTCAGACGCTGTGCAAGGAGCATGGTGTCCAATGCCGCCCCCGTTTTCGCCAACGTATCGAGCATCGGGAACATGGCCAACGGAGAATGGAACGACAGCAGCAGGTCATTGTTGCGCAGGCGCAGGTTCGTACTGGCCGAATCGGCACGGAATCCAACATTCAGACTGTCGGTCGAAAACGTCGACTCTGCCATTTGCAGCCGCAATTCCGACAGCCGCACCAGCCCGGCATAATAGTCGCGCTTCAAATCGGCGTCGACAAAGGCATGCACGTTCATGCCGCCGCCAAGCCTGTCGGCAGAAAGATTCATCCGGTTCAGGTCTATGTTGTTGACGTTACCCACAATGCGCGCCATATAGCGGTCGGGAGTCATTCGTCCTTTCAGGTTCAGTGTAACATCGGCAAACTCATTCAGCGAGCTGAAATCTACCTGATAGTCACCCTTGTCGAGCGAAGCGTCGAGAAGCAGGTCGCGATAAGTCACGCCGTCATAATTGGCTTCGTTGATAACTGCGCTGCACACGGTCTGCATTTTATAAGGATTGTACCCGCGGCCGTCGACAGAAATGTCGCCGTCAACAATGCCAATAGTGCCGCGCGGCATAAAGGAGCGCACATCGAAGCCCGTCAGCGACAGAGATCCACGATAACGCTCGCGTTCCACTGCCCAGTTTCCGTCGAGCACCACACGGCTCGTATCCACCAGTGCCCTCAGATGGGCTGCCAGTCGGGAGTTCCGGTAATCGGCACGACAGCGGAGATTCACATTCGGTACACGCAACGTTGAGTCAAGCCGCATGACGCGGTGCAAATATTCACCGCCGGTCAGCCGTCCTGTCATGGTGATGTCGCCCGAAAGTTTTTTCGGATCGGTCAGTTTCTCCACCGTCCCTTTTGCATCCAACGTGACGATGCCCGGCACTTTCAGCGCCACAGCTTCCACATCCAGTTTCTCCGCCGTACCGTGCAACTGCACTTTGGCTTCTGCGTTTTTCACACGCGATATGCCACGAGTCAGCGGACGAATGGCAGGCATTGCCGTTCCCACCTCTTCCAGCGAGATGCTCGACTCCAACGCCACATCCACCCGGGCGGTCGAATCGTTCGCCAACAGCCCGTTTTCCACCCGAGCATTGAGGGATAGCGACGACAAAAGGGTTTCTATGCGGAAATCACTGGCCTGTATAGCAGAATCGCCCATTTCAAACGTACCCGACAAGCGGCGCAGGTCCAGCCCGCTCCGTTCGCGAAGACGGATGTCACGAATGGGAACACGGATTTTTGCTCCGCGGTTATAGAAATTGTCGATGGCGATATTCACATTCTCCACCGACAGGCAATTCATGTCCAGTCCTTCAGCCGGCGTTGCCCCTCTCACGGCATAGACAGCAGTAGAATTGCTGATACGAAGGCTGTCGGCAAGAATCGCCCACGGTTCGGACGGTGCCACCGTATCAACGGCCACCGTGTCGGCAGGAACATAGCCGAACGCCTCGACGGCCTCCGTTGTGGGCAGGATATAGGCAGCCGCCAACTTGTCGACGGTCAGACCTCCCACCTTCACCATCGAAGTGCTCATGTTTAATGCCAGATTTTGCAGCTCCGCCTGAGGAATATGAGCATCCAGGCTATCGATAGTTGGCATCATCGCCATACGATAGCGTATATCATTCAGTTTCAACCGTTTCAAGTTAATCAGCCACGGAGAAGCAGCCGAAGTGTCGGGAGGCGTAGGTTGCGACTTGCGCACATCCATGGCTATCGTCACGTCAGCGCCGTCGAGTTCAGCTTCCGACAAATCTATTTGGCTTGCCAGCAGTCCGACACTGCTCCGCCCCAACTCAAAATGCCGCAATCGGGCAGAAAGCACCATCGACGAATCGGAACTGACCATCCGATAGGCAGCATTGTCAAGCGCAAGTTTCCCGACTACAACCTTTCCACGAAAAACAGGCAGAATCTTTACGTGCAATTCCAGAGCCTTGCCTGCCACCATCGTGTCGGCATGCTCGTCGAGCACCAGAAAATCGTCGACTGCCACCCGTAACGGAAATTTCAACATAAAGCGGCCTATGGAAATGTCGAGTCCTGTCGCTTCCGACACCTTTTCGGACACGATGTCCTTCACCGCATTCTGAATCGGAGGCACATAAAGCAGCAGTGGCAGCAATATCACCACTACCATTACTATCCCTATCCATTTCAGCACTTTCCGAAAGCGGAAACGCTTGCGGGGCTTTTTCTTTATTTCTTCTTTTTTGTGTTCTTCTTCCATTCTAAGTGTTCTTGTCGTCCTTAAACAACAGCATGCGGGCAGTCAGCAAACCGACCACAATACCCGCACAGTCGGCCAGCAAATCATAGATATCGCCGGTACGGCCAAATTTCATCATCGTCTGCAATTCTTCTGTCAGGCAACCCAAAGCCAACGACAGTCCGAAACAGATAAACAGCAATGCCTGACGGTTGGAATACTTTTCAGAGCGTCCAAAATCCAGATAGTAGCAAAACGCCACGGCAAAAAACATCAGCCCATGAACAACCTTGTCGGCACCGGGAAACGAAAACAGACCGCTTCCTGCCCCAATATTTGGCGACAACGTCAGATAAAGCACAGCAGCCGTCACCACAATACTCAACAGATTACGGGGCATTTTATATAAAAATTTCATTCTCTTCTATTTTACTTGTAAAGTAACAAAAATAATTGAGAAAAATCAAACTTTCCGCCCAATAAATAGTCATTTAACAAATCAGTCTGCTGAATGGTTTACAAATTAATCCGAAAACACATACCGCCAGCCCACAATATCACAAAAAGAAACTAATAATGGCATTTTTCCGAAAATATTAAATTTTTCATAGAAAAAGACTTAAAAATTTCAACCTAATGAGTATTTTGTGTAATTTTGCAGTAAAATTGAATAAACAACATAATGAGTTCGAAAGCAACGTTTACTTCCAAGTTGGGAGTAATTGCCGCAACCGTAGGTTCGGCTGTAGGGTTAGGAACGGTATGGAGATTCCCTTATGAAGTTCAGAACAACGGAGGTTCAATATTTCTGGTCACATATCTGGTTTGTGTATTGCTGATGGGTATCCCCGTCATGCTGGCAGAATTTTCGTTGGGCCGCGGCAGCGGTTCCGATTCTGTCGGTGCTTTCCGTCGTCTCACTCCGGGCAAGCCCTGGTGGATCATCGGTGCAACGGCCGTCCTTGCCTCCTATCTGATTTTGATTTACTATATGGTAGTGGCAGGATGGACTTTGGAATATCTGTGGATGTCAATCACCAACCAACTCTATGCAGGTATCGATACGGCTCCGAACCGCACTGCCGTCTTTTCGTCCATCATGAACGAATCATTGTCGACCGGCTGGCGGCCCGCTTTCTGGACTTCGGTCATGATTCTGCTCAATATTCTTGTGTTACTGCGCGGTGTAAAGAAAGGCATCGAGCGAATGGCCAACACACTGATGCCGCTGCTGTTCGTCATCCTCGTCGTGTTCTGTTGCGTTGCGCTGTCACTGCCCAACGCGATGGAAGGTGTGGACTTTTTCCTCCGCCCCGACTTTTCGAAAATGAACCCGCAAGTGCTTATCAGTGCTGTAGGTCAGGCATTTTTTTCGCTTAGTCTCGGTATGGGAATTCTGATTACCTACTCTTCCTATTATCCGAAAACGACAAAACTGGCGCGTACTTCAGTCACTGTTTCCGGTCTGGTCTTTCTGGTTGCCGTACTGATGGGACTCATCATCTTCCCGGCTGTAAAGTCGTTCGGAATCACAAGCGACACTCAGGGTGTCACACTGATTTTCGTCACGCTTCCTGAAATTTTCACACAGATGCCCGCCACACAGCTATGGTCCATTCTGTTTTTCTTCCTGCTTGTGGTAGCGGCATTGACTTCCACCGTTTCGGTAGCAGAGGTGACAATCGCCTTCCTCGCTGCCAAATTCCGAATGAGCAGAAAAAAAGCCTGCTATGCGACACTCGTTCCACTGTTCCTGCTTAGCAGCATCTGCGCCATGTCGCTCGGCCCGTTGTCGCATCTGCAAATTTTTGACAAAACCATTTTCGATGCGCTCGACTATCTGACATCAAACATCATGCTGCCCGTAGTGGCGATATTCGTGTGCATCTACGTCGGCCATGTGCTTCCAAAATCTTTCCTGCGCGACGAAATGACCAACCACGGAACCATGCGCTCGGCCGTCATGCCGGCTATCCTGTTCATAATCCGCTACATTGCGCCTCTGCTGATTGCCGCCGTGCTTATCAACAAACTTTTGCGCTAAGCCGTCACGAACAATGCTCCGACTCACGAAAAAAGAACGTATCGGAATCCTTCTGCTCGCCGCAATTCTGGCGATTGTTTCGGCCGTGACAGCGCTATGCGTCCCGGACGGAAAAAAGCCGGTGACGATTCCCGACAGCTTGTCGGAAACCGTTGCTGACACACTTACTCCTCCGACTGAATCTACAATTAATGAATTAAATAATCGTCCGGCGGAACACATCAATCCGCTGAAACAAAAAATGAAAAGACAATGAGTAAACCACGCGCACAATTTGCCACCCGCATCGGGGTGATTGCCGCAAGTGTAGGATCGGCCATCGGACTTGGCAACATCTGGAGATTTCCCTATGAAGCCGGACAACACGGCGGAGGGGCTTTCCTGCTGATATATATTCTCTTCGTATTTGCCATCGGCGTACCCATCATCTGTTCGGAATTTCTAATCGGACATTCGTCACACAGCAATGTGCTGGGAGCGTTCCAGAAACTGGAACGGAAAGGAAGCAAATGGCATCTGATTTCCTATGTCGGCATCCTGTCGTCGCTGATGATTCTCAGCTTCTATTCGGTGGTGGCCGGATGGACACTGGAATACACTATACAGTCAGTGGCCGGCGGACTGAAAGACAGTTCGCCCGACTATCTGGCCAATTATTTCCAGGAATTTACCACACAGTCGAACCGCTCGCTGATGTGGACCATCGTTTTTCTGCTGCTCAATTACCTGATTATCCGCAAAGGGCTGAAAAACGGCATCGAACGTATGTCGAACATCATGACACCCCTGCTGTTTGTCATCCTGCTCGTGTTCTGCGTCAATTCGCTGATGATGCCGGGAGCCGCCGAAGGGCTGAAATTCCTCTTTATTCCCGACTTTTCGAAAATCACGCCTAAAGTGATGCTCGGAGCGCTCGGCCAGGCATTCTTTTCACTCAGTTTGGGAGTCAGCACGCTCATCACCTACGCTTCCTACTTCAAGAAAGACGTACCGTTGGTGCGCAGTGCCTCCATCGTAGCCGGACTCGACACGCTGTTTGCCATCGTAGCGGGCCTCATCATTTTCCCGGCCCTCTTCACCTACGGCATAGAACCAACCGAAGGACCGAAACTGGTGTTTGAAGTGCTGCCCTACATCTTCGCGCAAACGCCCGGCGGACAAATATGGGCAACGGCATTCTTCTTCCTGCTCTTCCTTGCCTCGATAACGTCGACCATCTCCATGAGTGAAATTTCCATTTCCTTCTTCTGCGAAGAGTGGAACATGACTCGCGAAAAGGCCTCAATGCTCAACACCGTCATTGCCATCATATTCGGCTCGCTCTGCGCACTGTCGTTCGGTGCGGCAGCCGACTGGAAGATATTCGGCATGACCATCTTCGACCTGTTCAACTTCACGACAGCCAACCTGCTGATGCCTCTCTGCGGCATCGTGTTTGCCATCTTTGCCGGCTGGTTTATGGACAAGAAACTGGTACGCAACCAGCTGACCAACGACGAGACACTGAAGGTGCGCACCTACAAGTGCATCGTGTTCTGCCTGCGCTACATCGCCCCATTGGCCATTTTCGCCATTTTCCTGTACCAACTGCTGGGTTAAAAAGGCGGAATTTCCCCGAAATGTTTTGTAATGGCAAATTATTGCATTAATTTCGCATGTAAGGAACAGAACATTTTGTACACATGACAAAATTCAAGCCATACACCCTCAACATCGGCGGTCGCCTGCTGGAAATCGGCCGTCCGCAAGTGATGGGGATACTGAATGCGACTCCCGACTCTTTCTTTGAAGGGAGCCGCTGCAACACCAACGACCTGATTCGGCAACGGGTGGAACAGCTCCTGTCGGAGGGTGCCGACATGATTGACGTGGGAGGATACTCTTCCCGCCCGATGGCCGACGACATTTCGCCCGACGAAGAATATGCGCGGCTTGCCAACGCGCTGGAAATTCTGCGCGGCATTGCTCCGGAAGCCGTCGTGTCGGTCGACACGTTCCGCGCCGGCGTAGCCCGCCGCTGTGTGGAAAATTTCGGTGTCCAGATTGTCAACGACATCTCCGCCGGCGAACTCGACAGGGATATGCTGGCGACGGTGGCGGAACTGAAAGTGCCCTACATCATGATGCACATGCGCGGCAATCCGCACACCATGATGCAGCTGACCGACTACGACAACCTCACGGCCGACATTCTGAAATATTTCTCTGAAAAAATCAAGGCTGCGGAACTGGCCGGTATCACCGACATCATCGTCGACCCCGGTTTCGGCTTCAGCAAGACCCTCGAGCAAAACTACCGGCTGATGGCGGAGCTCAACGTGTTCTACACGCTGGAAATGCCGCTACTGGTAGGAATTTCGCGAAAATCGATGATATACAAGCTATTGAACACCACTCCCGCCGAATCGCTCAACGGCACGACCGCCCTCAACACGATGGCACTGCTGCAAGGCGCATCGATTCTCCGCGTTCACGACGTAAAGGAAGCCGTGGAAACAGTGAAAATAGTAAACAAATTGCAGGACTATCAAGAACAGCAATATGGCATTAACGATTAAAGATATCATAGACATTCTGATTGTTGCGACAATCCTCTACTATGTCTACAAAATAATGAAGGAATCGGGCACACTGAGCATCTTCCTCGGCGTACTGGCGTTCATCTTGATTTGGGTGGTGGCTTCCGTTTTCCTTCAGATGGAGATGACCGGGCGTATTCTCGACAAGTTCATGAACATCGGCCTGCTCATTCTTGTCATCATTTTCCAGGAACAAATCAAGCGTTTTCTGGTGGACATCGGCTCACACAAGCGCTGGAGGTTTATCCACAAACTTTTCAAGCGCAAGAAAGACGGTGCCAACCTCGCACAGAAACCATGGGTACAGGCCATTGTCTACGCCTGCAAGAACATGTCGAAAAGCAAGACGGGCGCGCTGATTATCATCAAGCAAAGCGTGCCTCTCGACACGTACGAACACTCCGGCGACATCATCAATGCGGAAATCAACCAGCGGCTCATTGAAAACATATTTTTCAAAAACAGCCCTCTCCACGACGGTGCGATGATTATTGCCAACGACCGTATCAGCGCCGCCGGCTGTATTCTGCCTGTTTCGCATGACGAAGACGTGCCCAAACAGTTGGGTCTTCGCCACCGTGCGGCCTTGGGTATGTCGCAGGCCACCGATGCCATCGCCATCATCGTGTCGGAAGAAACGGGCAACATTTCCATGGCATACAAGGGCAAACTCTCCCTGCGCCTTTCGACTGCCGACCTCGAAGCACGACTGACAGAATTTACCCAGAATATCTAGTCAAAGGACTCAGTCCTTACTGCAAAGGCTGCCTTCCCTTTCGGAACGGCAGCCTTTGTTCTTCGTATTCAGAATAGAACTATTGCATTTTGGCGGCGTCGTTGACGAATATCTCCAGCCCTTTGTCGGTCAACGGATGGTTGAGCAGGCCTTCGATGGCCTTGAGCGGACAGGTTGCCACATCGGCTCCGATTTCCAGACAGCGGAGAATGTGGTTCGTATGGCGGATGGAAGCCGCCAGCACCTGTGTCTTGAAGCCGTAGGTGCGGAACACCTTCACAATCTGTCCCACCATGGCGATGCCATCCTCGGAGATATCGTCAAGACGGCCGATAAACGGGCTCACATAAGTGGCACCCGCCTTGGCTGCCAGCAGTGCCTGTCCTACGGAAAAGACGAGCGTACAGTTGGTTGGAATGTTTTTCGACGAGAAATATTTCACAGCGCGGATACCGTCCTTCGTGCAAGGCAGCTTTACGGTGATTTTCGAGTCGATGAAGGCCAGTTCCTCGCCTTCGCGAATCATGCCTTCATAGTCCGTGGCAAACACTTCCGCGCTCACCGGTCCGTCCACAATGCTGCAAATCTGACGATAGTGGTTGAAAATCTGCTCTTTTCCCTTGACTCCCTCTTTTGCCATCAGGCTCGGATTGGTTGTCACTCCGTCGAGGATGCCCATGTTCTGGGCCTGACGAATCTGTTCGAGATTGGCTGTGTCGATAAAGAATTTCATTTTGATTAGATTTTAGTGTTATATGTTAAAAGCAAATTCGGATTGGATGCTGTTGCCTAAAATGGCTTGCGGTACTTGTCGTCGGCGCTGTCCTCGATAATGCTCAAATAGCTTGTGTAGCGCGACTCGCTGATACGGTGTTCCTCCAGCGCCTCTTTCACGGCACAGCCGGGTTCGTGGATGTGCGTACAATTGTTGTAGCGGCAGTTTTCCGACTCTTTGAAAATTTCAGGGAAATAATGCGCCACCTCCTCCGTGTTAAAATCGATTGTCCCGAAACCCTTCACGCCCGGAGTGTCGATAATATAGCCGTTGCCGTCGGGCAGCGGATACATTTCGGAGAACGTAGTGGTGTGCATGCCCGTATGGTGAACCGACGAAACGCTGGCCGTCTTCACTTCGAGTCCGGGAATCAGACGGTTGATGAGCGTCGACTTGCCCACGCCGGAATTGCCGGAAAGCAGGGTCACCTTTTCCGCCAGCATTGAGCGAAGTTCATCGATGCCTGCTCCTGTTTCGGCCGATACCTTCATCACGCGGTAGCCTATCGTCTCATACAGATAGCGCAACGCATCGCAGTATTCACGGCCCTCCTCGTCGAGAAGGTCAATTTTGTTGATTACCAGCACCGCCGGCACACGATAGGCCTCGGCTGTGGCAAGAAAACGGTCGATGAACACGGTGGCTGTCATAGGGTTGACCAACGAAATGACAAGAAACGCCTGATCGAGATTGGAAGCAATAATGTGCGACTCCTTCGACAGATTGGAAGCACGACGGATAATGTAGTTAGTGCGCGGCTCGATAGCTGTGATATAGGCTGTGCCGTCGGCATTTTCGGCTATCGTCACCTTGTCGCCTACCGATACGGGATTGGTTGTCCGGATACCTTTCAGACGAAAGTTTCCTTTGATTTTGCAATTCACCAAGCGGTTGTCGTCAGTTTTGACCACATACCAGCTACCCGTATTTTTTACCACAAGTCCGTTCATATTCGTTCTTTTCGCGTTTTCTGTTACAAAATTAAGCAGAAAAACACAGACCTATGGGGATAAATCGCCTTTTTTTGCAACCGTCATTTTTCGGCAGCCATATCCACCCCTTCACGCCCGTCACCATTATACGACTAAAAATCAAGCTTTTACGCACAATTTTCTATAATAAACGAAAATATTTTATGTTATAAAACATAAAAATAATAAATTTTCGCAAGCAGAATTAAATATTTTTAGTAACTTTGCCGCCGAAACAAACATATATTAATCAATTTAAGTAAGTATGAACGTTGAACTTATCGGCTCTTGGGCAGGCAAAGTGTGGACAGCACTTGATGCAGTTGAGTCTATGGATTTGAAGCAATTGAGAAAAGTAACCAAGCTGAAAGAAAAAGAAGTTTACGCAGCAATTGGCTGGCTTGGCCGCGAAGGTAAATTGAACATCACTGAAAACGAAGGCGAATTGGTTGCCTCTTTGGTAAAATAAAAACCCTTCGGTGAACGATAAAGAAAAAGGGCAGATGCACAGACATCTGCCCTTTTTTGTTCTATCAAAAAAATTCCGACATAAGAACATAAAGGCATAATTTTGAGGGAGTTATTATCTGCTTTTTTGTTCTTCTATGTTCTTCTGTCGAAAAACTCAGACACAAGAACATAAAAACATAAATTTGAGGATATTATCAAAGGATGTCCTCTTCTAAGATAGAGGAGGTAGGCGAAGCCCGGAGGAGTATGAACGCTATCGAAGGAAATAAGAACATAAAAGCATAATTTTGAGGGCGTTATTATCAGCTTTTATGTTCTTGTGTTCTTCTGTCGAAAAAAACTCAGACACAAGAACATAAAGACATAAGTTTGAGGGCATTATTATCTGCTTTTTTGTTCTTGTGTCGAAAATAAAATCCAGCAATCAAAGAAAAAGAATCACTTTTTATTCGTACTTTTGTCTATCCATAACATAAAAACTCTGTAAATATGACTAAAATAGGTTCTGTAATGACTCCGGTCGGCAAAAAGGCGCTGCTTCTGGGTAGCGGTGAATTGGGTAAAGAAGTGGCCATCGAACTGCAACGCTATGGCGTGGAAGTGGTGGCATGCGACAAATATGCCAATGCGCCGGCCATGCAGGTGGCTCACCGCAGCCATGTGTTCAGCATGCTCGATGCCGAAACGCTGGAAAAGGTGGTTCGAGAAGAAAAGCCCGACCACATCATTCCAGAAGTGGAGGCAATTGCCACTCCTACCCTCGTCGAACTTGAAAAACAAGGTTTCCATGTGACGCCTACGGCCCACGCTGCCTGGCTGACCATGAACCGCGAAGGCATCCGCCGTCTGGCAGCCGAAGAGCTGGGCGTAACCACTTCGCCCTACCGCTTCGCCAACACGGAAGAAGAATTCCGTCAGGCAGTGGCTGAAATCAGAATGCCGTGCGTGGTGAAACCGATTATGAGTTCGTCGGGACACGGACAAAGCGTCATCAAGTCGGAACAGGACATCGACAAGGCCTGGCACATCGCCCAGGAAGGCGGCCGTGCAGGAGCCGGACGCGTGATTGTGGAAGGATTTGTGAAATTCGACTACGAAATCACGCTGCTCACCGTGCGCAGCTGTTCGGGAACGACTTTCTGCGAGCCTATCGGACACATTCAGGTGGACGGCGACTACCGTTTCTCCTGGCAGCCGCAGGCCATGACGGCTTCGGCTTTGGCAAAGGCACAGGAAATAGCCAAGAAAGTAACCGACGCACTGGGCGGCTACGGCATTTTCGGTGTGGAAATGTTTGTCAAGGGCGATGAAGTGATATTCAGCGAGGTTTCGCCACGTCCGCACGACACAGGCATGGTGACCATGATTTCACAGGACCTCAGCGAATTTGCTCTCCATGCACGCGCCCTGCTCGGAATGCCGGTTCCGGGAATCCGTTTCTACGGACCGTCGGCATCCATGGCCATCGTGGTGGAAGGCGACACCGACAAAGTGGTGTTCGACAACTTGGAGAACGCTCTCAGCGAACCGGGCGTACAGCTCCGCATTTTTGGCAAGCCGGAAGTAGTGGGACACCGCCGCATGGGGGTAATCCTTGCTACAGCCGAATCGACCGACGAGGCGGTGAAAAAAGCACAGCGCGCCTACGACAAGCTGAAAATTGAAGTCTGCAAACGTTAGTTCTAACCGATACGTCTATCGCACAAAAGCATATCACCGCCAGCCGGATGATATGCTTTTTCTTTTATTTATGGTGCAGTTTCGACCATTTATACATACATTTGCACAACGACTGCAACTACGACAAAATGAATCTGAACAAAATATTGACAACCGTCCTTTTCGCAGTGCTGGCAACAACACTGAAAGCACAGCCAACCCTTGCCGACCTGCCCCGACTGGTTGCCGACACGACATATACCCCGTTCCGCCATCAGCTCCGGCTGGAGGCGCAACCGGCTTTCATATTCCAGACTCACGAATTTTTCCGCGGCTACAACGAAAAGAATGTGCGCATCGCAAAATCCCTCGCCGGACAGGTTAAATATGCTTTCCAACTGCCGGAAAACTCCCAGGCGGCGGCCGTCTACCGCGACTCGTATCAGGGTATCGGCGTGGGCTGCTTCTCGTTTTTCGAGCCGAAGTCGCTCGGTACACCCTTTGCCGTCTATGCCTTCCAGGGCGGACCGATGGCACGCCTTTCCGACCGCCTGACGTTCGACTACGAATGGAACTTCGGCGCATCGTTCGGCTGGAAACCCTACGATGCAACCACCAACCGCTTCAACCATGTGGTCGGCACGAACATCAACGCCTACATTAATGCCGCCTTCAACCTCAACTGGCAGCTGACTCCGCAACTGCATCTGCTCACGGGCGTAGGCTTCACCCACTTCTCGAACGGCAACACCGGCATCCCCAACTGCGGCGTGAACACCGTAGCCCTTAATTTGGGCTTGGCTTACCGATTCAACGCTTCTGACGACAAACAGGAAACGACGGCCACGCCTGAGTTCACACGCCACCTGTCGTACGACCTCTCCCTCTATGGAGCCTATCGGCGGAAAGGCGTGTTCGACGGAGCGGGAAATCCGGTGCTTTCTCCCGACCGCTACCCGGTGGGAGGCATCAGCTTCAGCCCGATGTATAACTTCCACTACCGCTTCCGTGCGGGGCTTTCGCTCGACGGCGTGTTTGACTCCAGTGCGGGCGTATATACCGACTCCGACATCATTTGCGACATGAGCGGCAACTGCGGCGACTACGGGTTTTACAAACCTTCACCCAGCCGCCAGTGGGCACTGGGCACATCCGTCCGCGCGGAATACGTCATGCCGTTCTTTGCCATTAATGCGGGCATAGGCTACAACTTCCTTGCCGGAACCGACGACCAGCGCGGACTTTACCAGACGCTCACGCTGAAAGTGGCGGTGTCGCGGCTCGTCTACCTCAACATCGGCTACAGCCTGCAACGCTTCAAGGACCCCAACCACCTGATGCTGGGCATCGGTTTCCGTTTTCACGACAAATCGCCCCGCCTACGCTAAATAACAGACAAAAAACGCCAATATCTTCGTTTTTTCAGAATCTCTTCAGAATCTCTTCCGTACTTTGCAGTGGAAAATTTAAGGAATCTATTTTATACGGAAGGATATGAAAAAAGTAATTTTATTGGCTACAATTGTTCTTAATCTATTTATATTCAACGCCAAAGCGGGCGACACAGACTTCAGGACATGGACAAACTGGAACGTGTCCTATAACGTCAACGACAAACTCGATGTCAAAGGCGGATTGGAATACAGAACAAAAAACAATGCTTCGGCCACCGATGTGTGGGCTCTCAAGGCGGAAACCAACTATAAGTTGCTGCCATTCCTGAAAGCTGGTGTCGGCTACGAATTTCACATGAAACACAGAACGGACCACTGGCAAAAACGCCACCGCTACAGCCTGTCGCTCAACGAATCGTGGACCGTAGGCCGCTTCGACCTCTCGCTGCGCGAACGCTTCCAGCACACCATCAGCGACCACAACGAATTCCGCCTCCGCACCCGTGCACAGGCAAAATATAAAGTCAACGACTGGCTGAAACCCTACGCTTCCATCGAGATGTACAACAACCTGCACCGCGGCGACAACTTCGAGATAACCCGCATGCGCTACCGTGCCGGCATGGAGCTGAAAATAGCCAAAAACGTCACCACCGACCTCTACTACCTCTACCAAAAGCAACCCGACAAAGCCTACAACATCACCGGCATCGACATCAATTTCAAGTTTTAATACAACAATCATCCTGCCTCCAGCGGGATATTTTTTTGTCTTCATATAAAAAAATCAGGGCGGGTTACCCCGCCTGTAAAAAATAAGCGGTTGAGCCCATTTGATTGAGTTCAACCACTTTATACGCTAAAATTTATTGGAATCAGAACCGATAACCAAACGTTATCAACAAGGCCCGATTCTTATTATTTTCATCTGCAAAACTCTTCTTTATCATATTGACAAATCCATACTGACTTGAAAGGTTTATCAAATATTTACCTTTCAATTCCATACCAACCCCGATTTGAATACCAACATCACAACGGTTCATCATTGCTTCATTTTCTCCTTCTATTTTCTTAAACAAGCTGCTACTGATTTCGGCACCACCACCCGACAATGACATCTTGCCGCCTAAACCCAGTCCGACATACGGACCCGCATTTACAACAAATGCATTGTTATTTTTAATCGGAGCTTTAACGGCTATAAGCAAAGGAATATCCATATAGAGTGGGTTAATCTTTGCGACTACTCCCTGTTCTGATTCACGACAACCTTTACTCGTAAAATTCAAACCAGTCTGGAATGCCCATAAATTGTTAATAGGACAATCAATACCCAAACCCACTGAAAAGCCAGCCTTCATACTTGCGCCGCTATTGGTAATGTTTGCCATTGACAGACCTGCATGCACATCATACTTCGCCCGAGAGAAACCGGTAATCGCAAAGAGTCCTAAAACCACAGTTAATAACAGTTTTTTCATGATAGTTATTTTTTTCAGAGTAAGATTCCTGCCCCCTAAGAACCTTAATTATTATTTACAAAGTGTAGGGACAACTTTTTAATCAGCACACTCCTTTCTTAGATATTGGCAACATTGAAACAAATAAAATGTAGTTCCGCACTTGTCAGTAATAAACACATCATATTTTATTCAAAAATATGCAAAATATTTCAAAATATCAAATTTAAATACAATTAATTTATATTACTGTCCGCTAAAAGTTCATACATCATTATAATGATAGGGCCGTCCTCCGATTTTGGAAGTCAGCCCTATTTTGGTTATCTTTGAGTCACCACACTAAAAGTTTAACCATGAGCAAAAGTACA
>OJKC01000697.1_pt1 | contig 26063 bp, 25 predicted proteins | sample 1596401 | NCBI WGS metagenome assembly OJKC01 (sample SAMEA4350162, study PRJEB24818) | metagenome | biome: human; feature: gut; material: faeces | place: Denmark | collected 2013-09 | reverse complement strand
TTGCAAGTGATTTCACGCAATTTTCTGAATTTCGGCACATCAGCCAACATTCGGCGCGAAATTTGTGCAAAATGGCGGATTTGGCAATTTTTTCCACCCGTATTTGCGATGGGACGTTGTGCCGCAGGGCGGCAGCGCCGCGCTGACGGGACGGCGAGGACGCCGTCCCCTACGGAGCGTGACCGCACATGCCGTAGGGCGGGGCCCGCGTGCCCCGCCGCCGGGTACGCATTTTTCGGCGGGACACATGGGTCCCGCCCTACAGGTGCATACCCCCCCCCCAAAAAAACGACTCGGCGCCCCGGACGGGGCGGTGCCGTCAGGCAATGTCGTCTGCTGCGGCGCGGCGGAGGGCGCGCAGAAGCGAGCGCGCCACGGGGTTGTTCTTCACCGCCGGGCGCATGGCCACGCCCAGCTCCCGCAGGCAGGGCGGGTCGATGGCGCGGACGGTGAGGTTCTGCTGGGCGTAATAGTCCAGCTCCAGCCGGGAGAACACCGTGCTGCCCAGCCCGGCGGCCACCGCCGCCAAAACGGAGCGGTTATTCAGCCGGTCGTCGGTATACGCCGGCTCCACGCCGGCGCGGGTGAACACGCGGGTGGTGTCCGTGTTGGTGCCGTAGTCGGGGATGATGACCGCCTTACCGGACAAATAGTCCGCCGGCATGGGGTCGGGCGCGTCGCTGTCCGGCGGCAGCACCGCCAGAAACGGATCGTCCACCAGCTTCGTCCAGTCCAGCTCCGCGCCTGTCCAGCGCCGGTCGGTGACGCCGATCTCCACGCTGCCGTCCCGCAGCCAGTTGTCCACCTGCATGGGGCTGCCGGAGATGACGCTGACGGTGATGTGCGGGTACTCCTCCTTCAGCTGCGCCACGGCGCGGGGTACCCAGCGGGTGGAGATGGTGTCCAGCGCCGCCAGCCGCAGCGTGGATTCCTGCGACCGCTTGCAGGCGCGTATTTCCCCGTTGAGCGAATCGTATACCTGCAAAAGCCGGTGGATCTTGGGCATCAGCGCCTTGCCCGTCTCGCTGAGCCGCACGCCGCTGTAGCTGCGATCCAGCAGCCGCAGACCGATCTCGTTTTCCAGACTGTTCATCATGTACGTCAGCCCCGCCTGAGAATAGCCCAGCGTCTCGGCGGCGCGGGAGAAGCTCCCGGCCTCCTGTATCACGGCCAGCGCCTGCAATTTCTGGATGTCCATGCCCTCACCCCTATAAGTAAACTTTATAGCTATATAATGGCGCACGGCGCTCCGTTTGTCAAGGCGGGGATGGGAAATTTTCCCACCCGGATCGTAAGGGAAATTTGCATTTTTCTCATATCTGCAACCCCCCGGTAGGGTTGCGGCGCGGCGGCGCATGGGGTAAAATAGATTGCGAAAACTCCGGGGAGGCGGCGCATGGACAGACACGGCTCGCAGAAAAAGAAAATACTGGTTGTGACCGTGCTGGCCGCCGCCGTGGTGCTGCTGGCGCTGACGGAGCTGCTGGTGGGCTCGTCGGGCATGTCGGTGCGCTCGTGCGTGCTGGCGCTGCTGGGGCAGGGCGATACAGCGGCGGTGCGCATCATACGGTACATCCGCCTGCCCCGCCTGCTGGCCGCCGTCATCGCGGGCGCCGGGCTGTCCGCCGCCGGACTTGTCATGCAGACGGTGCTGGGCAATCCCATGGCCTCCCCTGCCACGCTGGGCGTGTCCAATGCGGCGGTATTCGGCGCCAACCTATCCATCGTGGCCTTTGCCGGCGGCTTCCTGTCCACCGGCAACAATCTGACCAGCTACACCGCCTCCGCCGATCCCTTCGCCACCTCCGCGCTGGCATTTCTGTTTGCGGCGGCGTCGGTGCTGGTGATCCTGGCGCTGTGCCGCCTGCGGGACTTCTCCCCCAATGTGGTGGTGCTGGCGGGCATCGCCCTGGGCTCGGTGTGGACGGCGGCCACCACCATTCTGCAGTTCTACGCCACGGACGTGGGGCTGTCCGCCGCGGTGATATGGAGCTTCGGCGATCTGGGACGCGCCACCTACCGCACCGACCTGATCATGCTGGCGGTCACGGCGGCGGGCATTGTCCTGTTTTCGGTGCTGGCATGGCGGTACAACGCCCTGCTCAGCGGCGGCGACGCGGCGGGCAGCATGGGCGTGAATGTGGGGCTGCTGCGCTGGGTGTCGCTGCTGGCATCATCGCTGATCACCGCCGTGTGCGTGTCGTTTCTGGGCATCATCGGCTTCGTGGGCATCATCTGTCCCCACGCGGTCAAGCGGCTGATCGGGCATGACCACCGCTGGGCGCTGCCCGCGTCGGCGCTGTGCGGCAGCGCGCTGCTGCTGGCGGCGGACGCACTGAGCCGCAGCCTGGGCAGCGGCTCGGCGCTGCCGGTGGGCGCCATCACCTCCCTGCTGGGCGCGCCGTTTTTCCTGGCGCTGATCTTCGGTCGAAAGGAGAGTCGTGTATGTTGAGCGTAGAACAGGTGACCTTCCGCTACGACAGGCGCAGCCAGCCGGTGCTGCGGAACGCCAGTCTTTCGCTGGACGCGGGACAGGTGGGCGTGCTGCTGGGCCGCAACGGCTGCGGCAAGACCACCCTGATGCGGACGCTGCTGGGGCTGTGTACACCGGAATCGGGGCGCATCGCCTTTGACGGGCGGGATCTGACGGCAATTGACCGGCGGCAGCGCGCCCGTGTCGCGGCCTATGTCCCGCAGGATCTGCAATTCGGCGGGCTGCGGGTCTATGACGCGGTGATGGCCGGGCGCGTGGCGCGCTTCGGCATCCAGCCGGGCGCGGACGACCGTGCGGCGGTGGACGCGGCGCTGGAGGACATGGAGCTGACGGCGCTGGCGCAGCGGAACGTGCAGCAGCTCTCCGGCGGCGAGCGGCAGAAGGTGGCCATCGCCCGTGCGTTGGCGCAGGAGCCGCGCCTGCTGGTATTCGACGAGCCAACCGGCAATCTGGACGTGGCCAACGAGCAGCGCATCCTGCGCCATGCCCGGCGGCTGGCGCGGACACGGGGCATCACGGTGCTGTGTACGCTCCACGACCTGAATCAGGCGCTGCAATGCGGTGACAGGCTGTTCCTGATGCAGGACGGCTGCATCAAATATACCGGCGGCGGGGACATCCTCACACCGGAGACGGTACAGGAGATATTCGGCGCGCGGGTACGCGCGGCGGTGATAGACGGAAAAAAATATCTGATAGGAGCGGACGACGATGAAGAATAGACTTTTTGCCCTTGTGCTGGCGCTGGTGATGGCGCTGTCCCTGTTCGGCTGCGGCCAGAAGCCCGCGGCGGACGACACCGGCGACGCACCGGAGACAGTGACAGTCACCGACATGATCGGCCGTGAGCTGGAGCTGACGCCCGGCAGCTATCAGCGGGTGGTGTGCATCGGCGCGGGCGCTCTGCGGCTGTACAGCTATGTGGGCGACGTAAGCCTGCTGTGCGGCGTGGAGGACATCGACAACACCACGCTCAGCGAGCGTCCCCAGATGTTCGACGGCGTGGCGCGCCCCTATGTGATGGCCTACGGCGACACCTTCGCCGCGCTGCCCTCCTGCGGCGTGGGCGGCCCCAACGCACAGGCGGCGGAGGCGGAGAAGATCCTCTCCTGCACGCCGGATATCATCGTCTCCGAGTACGAGGACACGGACAAGGCGGACGCCCTGCAGCAGCAGACCGGCGTGCCGGTGGTCACTCTGCGCACCGGCGTGGACGGTGTGTTCAGTGACGACTTCCGCGGCTCCATCACCCTGCTGGGCAAGATATTCGGCAAGGAGACGCGGGCGGCGGAGCTGCTGTCCTTCGTGGAATCCGAGACAGCGGAGCTCGGCCGCCGCACAGCGGATATTGCCGAGGATGCCAAGCCCTCCGTCTATGTCTGCGGTCTGGGCAACTGGGGCACCACCAACCACCTGATGACCGTGCAGGATTACAGCACCTTCCGGGTGGCGCATATCAAAAACGCCGTCAGCGGCCTGAGCGCGTCGGGCATCCAGCCCATCGAGGCGGAGAAGTTCACGGCGCTGGGCGCGGATATGGACATCATGCTCATCGACGCGGCGGCGGTGAAGAACATCAAGCCCCTGTACGCCGAGGACAGCGGCATGTTCGACAGCTGCAAGGCGTGGCAGAACGGTCAAGTCTATCTGGAGATGGCCTACAACGCCTACTACACCAACTATGAGATCGCGCTGGCCAACGCATGGTTTGCCGCCAAGTGCGCCTACCCCGACCAGTTCGCGGATATCGACATGACGGAAAAGCTCAACGAGATCACCGGCGCGTTTCTGGGCAAGGGCATTGCGGAGGATATCTACCGGATGCCCAACAGCTTCGGCGGCTATCAGCAGATCGACACCGCCTCCTTCTTCCGCTGAGGGCACGCGCCATGATAGACAAGCGTGACGTACAGTCCTTCTTCGACCGGCTGGCGCCGGGCTGGGACGCTGAGCTGGTGCGGAACGAGCCTGTGATCGCCGCCATTCTGGACAACGCCGGCGTACAGCCGGGCGTCCGTGTGCTGGACGTGGCCTGCGGCACCGGAGTGCTGTTCCGCGACTACACGGCGCGGCAGGCGGGGCATGTGACGGCCATCGACCTGTCGCCGGAGATGGCGGCGCGGGCGGCGGAAAAGGCCGCGGGAACGTGCATCGAGGTGATCTGCGGCGACGTGGAGACAGACGTGCAGGTGCAGGAGAGCGCCCCTTACGACGTGGTGATGGTCTACAACGCCTTTCCCCACTTCCCCGACCCGGCGGGTCTGATCCGGCGGCTATCCGGGCTGCTGCGCCCCGGCGGACGGCTGTCCATCGCCCACGGCATGAGCCGCGCCGCGCTGGACGCCCACCACAGCGGCAGCGCCCACGCCGTGTCCATGCGGCTTCTCCCCGAGGAGGATGTCAGGGCGCTGATGGCGCCGTATCTGGACGTAGACGTGGTGATCTCCGACGACCGGATGTATCAGGTCTGCGGCGTAAAACGGGCATAAAAAAAGTCCCCCGGCCGGGGGACTTTTTTATGCTCAGCTTGTCAAAAAGTCCGCTCGGACTTTTTTGACAAGCTGAGGCAAAATCGCAAAATAAAAAGCAGTATTTTATTTTGCGATTTTGGTCGCTGCGGCGGGTGATTGAACGCGAAAGGGAACCCTGACGGTTCCCTTTCACACTATCCTTCCCTCCGATACTTGTGACCGGGCAGGTTTTTTGACAGTCTGACGAGTTTATGCTTTCGGGATATCCGCGAAGCGGCGGGGCTGCTCCTCGCCGTTGAGCACACGGCAGGCGCCGGCCGCCAGCGCCTCCAGCTCAAACTCGCCGGCCATGACCTCCACCGGTGCGATGAAGGACAGCTTCCGCGTCAGGTACTCCACCACATACCGGGAGTGCGCCAGTCCGCCGGTGAGGATCACCCGATCCACCCGTCCGTCCGCGGCAGCCGCCAGACCGCCCAGAGCGCGGGCGCAGCTGTACAGCATCCCATCGTACACCAGCTTGGCGTGCCGATCGCCCTCCCGGATGCGCCGCTCCACCTCGATGGCGTCGGCGGTGCCCAGATGCGCCACCAGCCCGCCCTTGCCGCGGATGAAGCTCATGATGTCCTGCTTCGTATATTCCCCGGAAAAGCACATAGCCACCAGCGGCTGCAAACTCACGCCGCCCATGCGCTCCGGCGCGAACATCCACTCGTCGTCCCGGACGCCGTCCACCATCTTTCCGCCGATAAACAGCCGGGCAGAGCCGCCGCCGCCCAGATGCAGCACGATGAGCCGGCAGTCAGCCAGCGGCTTGTGCAGCACCTCGCTGGCGCAGCGCATGGCCATGGCGCGGCAGTTCAGCGCATGTCCCGTCATCATCCGGGGCAGCTCCGGCAAACCGGACATCCGCGCCTCATCGGTCATCTCGTCCACCGTGACCGGGTCGCAGATAAAGGCGGGGATGCCGAGAGGCCGGGCGATCCGCAGCGCCAGCACGCAGCCCAGATTGGACGCGTGCGCCGCGTCCCGCACGGTGTACATAAAGTCCACCATGTCCTGATCCACCTGATAGGTGCCCGCCGCGCAGTAGGGCAGCTGCCCGCCCCGGGCGCAGGCCGCGTCCAGCGCAGTCATATCCACCTGCTGCTCCGCCAGCGCCTGTTCGATGGCCTTCTGGCGGAAGTCCGCCTGCTCCATGACCCACGCGAAGGACTGCAAGTCCTCCCTGCTGTGGCGCAGCGTCTTGTCGAATACCTTCTCCGTGCCGCAGAACAGCGCGAGCTTCGTGGAGGTAGAGCCGGGATTGATGACCAGTACACGCTTATCCATAGTGATTTCCGCCCCAGACAGGGCTCTCCTTCTTTTGTTATTTAAAGCAATTATACCCGTCCGCGCCCCTCCGCACAAGCGGGAAATTATCATAGGCTATCAGTTTTTCTGTTAGGTTCACGATTCCGTGCGCGTCAGCATCCGCACGGCGTATTTCAGGAACATCTTCACCGCCGGAGACGCCTCGGTATGGGAGTGGAGCGCCGCGCCCAGCGTGATGCTGGCCGGCGGGTCGATGGGGATCATGGCCACGTCGCAGATGCGCTTTTCCGTGATGAGCCGGTTCATGACGCTGACGCCCAGCCCCTGCTCCACCATGGACATGGCGGAAAAGTTCTCGATGGTGGTATACCGGATATTGGGGCGCACATGGCTGCGGGCGAAAAGCGCCTCCACATCGTCGTCGCAGCCCAGCGCCGGCATGATAAAGCTGTCCTGCTCGCAGTTCTCCAGCGGATAGCACGATGCCTCCGCCAGCGGGTGGCTGCGGGGCAGCAGCGCCACCATGGGATCCTCCGCCAGCGGGATCCACTCAAAGGGCATGTTCTCCTGATAGCTGAAAAAGCCGATATCCGCCGTGCGCTCCTCCAGCCACTGGGACACCTCCTGCCATATTCCCTCCATCAGCTTGATCTCCACGTGGGGATAGTCCTGCTGGAACGCCCGGATGACCGCCGGCAGCCAGTGGGTGGCGATGCTGGAATAGGCCGCGATGGTCACGGTGCCGATCAGCAGCCCGTTCATCTGGGCGGACAGCTCAAACAGGCGATCCTCCTGATGGAGTATCTCCCGGATCACCGGCAGCAGCAGCTGCCCGTTGGCGGTCAGCGCCACGCCCTTGGTGCTGCGGCTGAACAGGGAGAATCCCACCTCCTTCTCCAGCGCGGAGACCAGCTGGTTCACGCCGGAGGGCGTGTAGCGCAGCACCTCGGCGGCGCGGGAGAAACTGCCTGTTTCGGCGGCGGCGAGAAAGGCGCGGCAGCGGGCTGTTTCCATGATATTTCCTCCTTTTCCAGCTGTTAGTATAACTTACATCCATTATAATGAAATGCAGCTTTACTTTTCCTGTGAAATATTCTACTATAGCATCAACAGGAACGCAAGAGCCTGAAACCAAAAAATAACATCAACAAGAATGCAAAATTTTTTCAAGGAGGATGTTACCATGAAAAACATTTCTATTCACGTTGCTATCGCCGTCGTTTCCCTGGTTCTGGTCGTAGCTTCCGCCTTTTTGATGACGGCTGCCGACTGGGAGGTCCGCGTACTGGCCAACTACCTGACTCTGGGTTGGGCACTGGTGTTCACCGTCTCCGCCACCCGCGCGCTGCTTCTGGAAGGCCGCCGCGAGGAGAAGGCCACGCACAAGACCGCTCACGCCGCCGCGTAACAGGCGTATCATACGAGAAGAAGCACCTCCGGGTGCTTCTTTTTTTGTTCGCTTGACGGGCGGGGCAAAATACGGTACAGTATAGGCAGCACCGCATGCGGTACTGCCTATAGAAAAATCCGAACGGAGGAGCCCTCTATGAAAAAGATCGCAGTCATCACCGGCGCGTCCAGCGGCATGGGCAGGCGCTTCGCGGAAACGGTGGATCGATATGGCCGCTTCGACGAGGTGTGGGTCATCGCCCGGCATCAGGCGCAGCTGGAAGCGCTGAAGGCGACCGTCCCCTTCCCTATCCGCGTGCTGGCGCTGGATCTGACCGACCGCACCAGCTTCGGCACATACGCGGCGGCACTGGCGGAGGAGCCGGTGCAGGTGGGGCTGCTGATGAATTGCAGCGGCTACGGCAAGTTCAGCGCCGTGCTGGACACCCCGCTGGCGGTGAACCTGAACATGACCGACCTGAACTGTCAGGCGGTGGTGGCCATGTGCCAGCTGACGGCGCCCTACATGCCCTCCGGCAGCCAGATCATCAACATCGCATCGGTGGCGGCGTTCCAGCCTATCCCCTATATCGACATCTACGGCGCCACGAAAGCCTTTGTCCTCAGCTTCAGCCGCGCCCTGAACCGGGAGCTGCGCAGCCGCGGCATCGGCGTGATGGCGGTGTGCCCCTTCTGGACAAAGACCGCCTTCTTCGACCGCGCCATCCGGGAGGGCGAACAGCTCATCGTGAAAAAGTACGTGGCCATGTATGACGTGGAGGATATCGTCACCCGGACGTGGCGGGACGCCAAGCGGGGCAAGGACGTGTGCAAATACGGCTTTATCGCCCGCGCACAGGCGGGGCTGGCCAAAATACTGCCTCACAGCCTGGTCATGGACGTGTGGATGAAGCAGCAGGAGCTTCGCTGACAGCACGCGCCGCAAGGCTGTAGAAAACGCAGAGCAGCACCGCCGTATGGTGGTGCTGCTTTGCGTCAGACTGCCAAAAAACCTGCCCGGTTACAAGTATCGGAGGGAAGGATAGTGTGAAAGGGAACCGTCAGGGTTCCCTTTCGCGTTCAATCACCCGCCGCAGCGACCAAAATCGCAAAATAAAATACTGTTTTTATTTTGCGATTTTGCGTCAGCTTGTCAAAAAAGTCCGTTCGGACTTTTTTGACAAGCTGACGCAAAGCAGCACCACCGTTTGGTGGTGCTGCTTTGCGTGCTGTTCCAAGGAGGGAACGCGGAACAACATATATGGCCATGTCTCCGAAAAAATGAAACAAGACAGCGCAAACCGCATGGAAGCCTATATGCGGAGCACTGTCTATGAGAAGACCCAAAACGGTTAAAGGGTCAAATAAAGGGTCAGACACAAGAAAAGAGGTCTGAAACCCATTGGTTTCAGACCTCTTACTGGCAGCGGGAGAAGGATTCGAACCCTCACATACGGAGTCAGAGTCCGCTGTGCTACCTTTACACAATCCCGCTGTGTCCTGACGAACAAAAACTATTATACATGTTTTCCCGCATTTGTCAACAGTTTTTTCGCCAGACTTTTCAAAGTTTTCGCCAGGCTTTTCAAAGTTTTATTTCCCCAGCCACTGGCGCAGGCGCTCCCACAGCTCCACCGCACGGAATTTCAGCACATAGCCCTCCTGCCCGGTGATGAGCTTCATGTCCGATTCATCCATGCCGGCCTGCACTGCCACGTCCTCCAGGTCGGTGCAGGCCGCCGTACACAGCGGCGGGTACACCACGCACCACCAGTTCCGCCCGGCGCCCTCGCCGATGATGACCCGCAGCGCCAGATACTCCCCCGCCGGCAGTGCGAAGCCGTCGTACTCCTTCAGTGGGAATTCCGTCATGGTCAGCTCCGCCCGCACGGGGTATGACCCGCCGCAGGCGTCGAAGGCCGCCTGCTCCAGCTCCGGCAGGGCTGTGCGCAGCCGTGCCTGTGCGTCCGTCCTGTCCGCCGCCTGCCGCAGTATATCCTCGGCGCGGGAAAGCACGGCGTCCCGCGCCCGCAGCTTCATGGCCTGATCCGAGGCGCTGTCCGAGTTGGCGATCACATGCAGGCGGATCATCTTCTCCTGCAGGGCATCCTGCCGTCCCAGTGACGCCGCGCCGCTGACCAGCGCCAGCGCCAGCGCCGCCAGCAGCGCCAGCTCCACCGGCTTCCACTTTTTTATATATGTACGCATAAAAAGCACCGTCCCTTGCTGATTTTCCTACATTGTGGACGGTGCTTTTCTGTTTTATACCGGCCGGGTCAAAAAAACCTGCGGCCATGTCCGCCGCAGCGTCATCGCGGCCGCCGCCGCCTCCTTCCGGTCATCGAACACTCCGAACACAGCGCTGCCGCTGCCGCTGAGCAGCGTACCCAGCGCCCCCTGCGCCCGCAGCGCCGCTTTGATATCCCAGAGGCGGCTGTCCTCCGGCACAGCACGCTCAAAGCTGTTGCGCAGCTCTGCCGCTATCGCGTGGACGTTGTTCCCGGCCACGGCGTCCTCCATACGGCTGTCCTCTGCGGTCATCCCGCCGCAGTCGTCCAGCCGCCGGTACATCTCCGCCGTGGAATAGCTCTCCTCCGGCTTCACCACCACAAACCAGCCCGCTGTCAGCGGCGGCAGCGGCGTGACGATCTCCCCCCGCCCGATGGCCAGCTGCGTGCCGCCGCGGATAAAGAAGGGCACATCGCTGCCCAGCTTTTCCGCCAGTCTCTCCAGCCGCATGTCTGTCATGCGCGGCGCGTACAACGTCCGCAGCGCCAGCAGCACCGCCGCCGCGTCGCTGCTGCCGCCGCCCAGTCCCGCCTGGGTGGGGATATGCTTCTCCAGCGTGATGGACACACCGCCGCTTTCCATCGCCGTCTCCGCAAAGAACACCCGCAGCGCCTTCATACATAGGTTGTCATTGACGTCCTCCGTCACCGGTGCGCTGCAAAGCAGGGAATCACACCCCGTACCGCGCTCCACCGTCACGGTATCCCACAGGCTGATGCGCTGCATAACGGAGGTGATCTCATGATACCCGTCCGCCCGCTTCGCGCCCACGTCCAGCGTCAGATTTATCTTGGCATACGCCCGTTCCGTGCATCTCATGGCCGTTCCTCGCAAAAAATAGTGCTGCGGCTCTGCCGCAGCACTATTATAGCATACCGGTGCAGACTGCGCCAGCCTTACTTGACGATCTTACGTGCCTCGATGTAGTAGCGCTTGTCCTGGGCGTGACCCATGGAGAAGGTCTTGCGGGGCAGCACGCCGTCAGCCATAACGGTCTTGAACAGCTGCTCCTTGCCCATGGCGGGCAGCAGGAAGCCCATGTTGCCGGGCTTGCTGCCCAGCTCGCGGGTCACGTCGTCGCCGTGGATGTAGTCCACCTCGCCGCCGTTGTCCTTCAGGTACTGGTCGATGACGCTCTGGAGCGTGCCCACAGCCAGCTGCACCTTGGGATCAGGCACAGTGATGAAGTGGCTCTCGCCGTTCCACACGAACTCGATGGTGTGACCGTCGCCCTTGCCCTCGTAGGCGTTGGGATAGGCGGCGCGGAAGGCGTCCATGAACTTCCGGTGATCCACGCCGAACAGCACGCGGTGGATGGGCTCGAACTGCAGGGCATCGTCGTGGTTGTTGACCACCTCTACCAGCGCGTAGCGGGCGGGCAGAGCCAGATACTCCTCGGGGGTCTTGCCCTTCTTCTGCTCCTCATAGCAGGCCTTGGCGGTGGCCAGAGAGTGGTTGCCGTCGCCCACGGCGAACAGCAGGGGCGCCACGCCGGAGACGTTGTACTTCTTCTCCATAGCCGCGTCGGTGGTCAGACCCTCCAGCGCGTTGGCCACGGCGTCGATCTGCTTGTCGGACAGCTTGAAGCCGCGGATGTGGCCGCCGTTCTGCATCAGGTCGAAGTCGTAGACCTTTTCCATGGTGTCGGCTGCGGCGGTCAGCGGCTCGATAACGGTCTTGTCGGGATCGTCGATCAGCAGCATGACGTGGGGCAGCTCGATGGGCGCGTTGCGGCGCACCTTGGCGCGGGGCGGGATGCGATCCAGCACGGTGCCCTCGGTGGCGCGGATCAGGGCGCCGGAGCCGGGGGTGAAATCATAGGCATCCAGATCCACCATACCGATCAGGCCGTGGCGGATCTTGCCGTCGGACTGCTGGCGCTCGATGTAGATCAGGGAGTCGGGCAGCGTCTCGAACACGCCGTCGGCCAGGTACTTCTTCATGGAGTCGTTGATATTCTCGATGTACTCGTCCACGTTGGGAGCCTTCAGGTTGGCCTCCGGCAAGATCAGACGCAGGGTGGAGGGCGCGTCGCCCACCTGCTCCTCCACCGCCTGCCAGTACTCCGGCTCAGAGGTGAACTGATCGCAGGCGACCACCGCCCACTTGGTCATGTCCTGATCCTTGGGCAGCAGGATGTCGGCGGGATAAAAGCCCAGCTTGTCAAACTTCTTGTTCATGGTCTCCTCCTTAGTGTATGTACATGGTCGTGTACAAATTGTTCTACGCTGATAATACCAAATTACCGCGGGATTTGCAATCGCTTTTCCAATTTTATTCAGGTAATCTCAAAAATTTTTTGTGCATACGGCGCGCCTTCCCGGGAGACGCTATGCAAGGCAGTAGTCTTTCAAGAACGGAGGTCTTTTTGCTATGAAGGTTCTGGATCGCATCGCGCTGGCGCTGGTCATCATCGGCGCCCTGAACTGGGGCGCCGTGGGCCTGTTCCGCTTCGACTGCGTGGCGGCCATCTTCGGTGGCCAGGCCGCCCCCATCAGCCGCGTCGTCTACGCGCTGGTGGGGCTTGCCGGTCTGTGGTGCATCACCATTCTGTTCCGCGATGCGCCCGCCGAGGCGTGAGGATAACGAAAAGACCGCCGAAAGGCGGTCTTTTTCGGGTATGGCAAGGGTGGACAGGGTCGTCTGCCCCTACGACGGGACGTCGGGGACGCCGTCCCCTACGCCGGTTATACGGGTATGTTCGCCTGTCCTTTCGCAGGTGGCGATGCCCTCATCGCCCCGCCGCCAGCCGCTTCACCAGCTCCTCGCTGGGGTCGGCAAGGATGGTTTTGTAATTGGTGTAATTCACGAATCCCGGCGGCGAACCGGCGGGCTTCTTCACGAACTTTACCGGCGCATAGTCCACCGGCACCTTCGTGCCGTCCTGTGCCTGGGAGAAATACGCCGCCAGCGATGCCGCTTCCAGCAGGCTCTGCTCGTCCGGCTGTGCGCCGCCGGTGCACAGTATCACATGGGAGCCGTGTATCCTCTGGGTGTGGAGCCAGATGTCCCACTTTTCCGCGTCCTTGGCGGTCAGGCGGTCGTTTTGCCGGTTGTTGCGCCCCACAAGGATGCGCAGCCCCGCCGTGGAGCGGAATTCCCGCGGCTTGCTGGGACGCTGGGGCTGCTTTCTGCCCTTTGCCCGGAGGTAGCCGCCGTCGGTCAGCTCGGCGCGGATGTCGTTGAAGTCCTGCTCGGACTCAGCCAGTGTCAGCTCCTGAAGGACACTTTCCAGATAGGTCAGCTCCACCCGCGCCTTTTCCAGCTGCGCCGTGATGTACTTCTCCGCCGTTTTTGCCTTGGTGTATTTTTTGAAATACTTCGCTGCGTTCTCCTGCGGCGACAGCCGCACATCCAGCGGGATGTCCACGTCGGCGCAATCGGGGTCGTAGTAGTTCTGCGCCGTCAGGCGGCTCATGCCCCGCTCCATGCGGTACAGGTTGGCGGTGATCAGCTCGCCGTACACGCGCCATTTGTCGCGGTTTTTGCTCTCGGCCAGCTCCTGCTCCTGAGCGGCGATCTTGCGGCGGAGCCGGGCAGCGCCGTTGGAGGCGGTTTTTACCAGATCCTGCCCCTTTTGCTTCACGCGCTCGGCCTGCTCCCGCTTTTCATAGAAGTCGTCCAGCAGGCGGGAGAAGCTGGTGTACGTCTCCTCCTCCGCCGCGCCGCCGTACTGCCCCACATGCAGGTAGGTGAAGTCCATAGGCACGCCGGAGCGTTTCAGCATCGCAGGTATAAAGTGCTTTTCGTTCACAGTATCCCGCCACGCGGCAAAAGCGCTCCACAGCGCCGCAGTATGCCCCGTGACCGGGGCATCCGTGCTGCCGCAGGCGCGGAAAGTCAGTTCCCGCGCCACCAGCGGCGACAGGCCGTTGACCGTACGCACCAGCCACTGATCCGCGGGCGCGCCCTCCCCCGCTGCGGCGGCGAGAGCCGCGAATTCCTCCTCTGTCACTGTGAAGGGAGATACCTTGTCAGGCGGCGTGGGCAGGTGATAAAACAGCCCCGGCAGCACCTGCCGGTCGGGGTTCATCTCAAAGTCGATGCGGCGCAAACAGTCGATGATGTGTCCGTCCTTGTCCGCCAGTATCAGGTTGGCGCGGCGGGCAACGGCCTCTAAAATCAGAGAAAATTGGCTGCGCTCGCCCAGCTCATCGGCGGCGGAGACGGTCAGCGTGACCACCCGCTCCAGCGGCGCCTGCTGAATGCTCTCGATAATACCGCCGCTGAGGTACTTGCGCAGCAGCATGCAGAACATGGGCGGCTGGGCGGGATTGTCCCGCGGCAGCTCGGTCAGGTGCAGGCGGGGCTGTCCGCCGCCGGCGGACAGCAGCAGCCGGCGGTTTCCCCGGAGCAGCAGCACCACCTGATCCCTGGCGGGCTGCTGGATCTTCTCAATACGGCTGCCGGTGATCTGGGGCGCCAGCTCCGCCACCACAGCCTGCAGGCATACGGCATCCAGCGGCATGTTACTCCTCCTCCATCATGGCGTGGAACAGCTGCTCCGCGCGCTCCTTGTCTCCCCGCAGGTACAGCCAGCCCATCAGACACTCCAGACCGGTGGCGGCGTGGTACTGGGCGGGCGTGGCGCTGCGGGGCATGGCGTGTACATTGGCGTTGCGGCCGCGCTTGTAGACGGCCAGCTCCTCCTCCGTCAGCTGCGGCAGCACCCGCTGCGCCAGCTCCGCCTGCTTCTGGGCGCAGACCAGCGCAATGGTGGCGCGGTGCAGCTCCTTGCCGGTGGCCTTGCCGTGAACGCACAGCCATGTGCGCACCAGCGTCTCGTAGACGGCATCCCCCATGTGCGCCAGACCGATGGCGCTGATGGCGCGAAGCTCGTCGGGCGTCAGGTGCGGTTCAAAATAGTTCATACTTCCACTTCCTTTTCTGCTTTAGTATGCCACCTCCGAAGGGATTTGGCAAGAAAAAGTATCGACATCGGCGGCAGAACATGATATAATTCAGAGGAAATTGTGTGCAGGAGGCGCGGTATGCCGAATACGGAAAAACGGTTCAAGAAGGGCGAGATCATCTGCCGTCCCAAGGAGATGGTCATGAGCATGTACAACATCCTCTACGGCAGCGTGGGGATCTATTTCGACTACGGCACGCCGGAGCAGGTGGATGTGGTCACGCTGCGGGAGGGCGATTTCTTCAACGTCATCAGCTTTCTGGAATCCCGGCAGCGGAACACCACGGCGGTGGCGCTGGAAAACACCATCGTCAGCGAGATCACCTACGACAACTTCAGCACCTATTTCCGGGAGAAGCCCGCCAAGATCATGAGCCTTTTGCAGCACATGAGCGCCCGGATGCGCCAGATGCAGAAGGCCTATGTGGACACCTGCCACGCGCTGGAGATGTGCGGCGACAAGGAGAAGCTGGCGGCGGAGCACGGCGACTGGGTGGAGAGTCACAACCGGACATACAACCTGCTGCGCGCCATGTTCCCGACGCTGTACCACGAGGAGGAGCGCAAGGCGCAGGAATTATGCCGCGCCGAAAGCGATCCGCAGACAGCGATGCTTAACACAACGGCGGCAGAGAGGCCGCAGTGAAAGGAGGAGTTGCCTCATGGCACTGACAAACGCAAGCCTTCCGGCAAAGCGCCGGATACTGGCGGTATGCGTAAAGCTCTTTTTGGAGCAGGGGTATAAGAAAACCACCGTGGCGGAGATCGTGCAGAAAGCCGACGTGTCCAACAGCAGCTTTCAGAATATCTTCCGGGCGAAGGACGGTGTGCTGACGGAGCTGGTAGCGTTCATGTTCGAAACGCAGTTCGATATGGCGCGGCGCAACACCGGCGGGCAGCTGTCTCCCCTTTTCGTGTACGCCGTGGAGACATGCATACAGCTGACGCTGACGGAGCTGAACGAGAACCTGCGGGAGATCTACATCGAGGCCTATACCCACGAGGAGGCGGCGGAGTACATCCACCGCCAGACGGCCAAGGAGCTGCGCAGGATATTCGGCGCCTACCAGCCGGAGCTGACCCCGGAGGATTTCTACGCCTGCGAGCTTGGCTCCGCCGGTCTGATGCGGGGCTATATGGCGCGCGAATGCGACCGGTATTTCCCGCTGGAAAAGAAGCTGGACGTCTTCCTGACCATGAGTCTGCGGGGCTATAAGGTCCCGGAGGAGGAGATCGGGCAGGTGCGTGCCTTCATCAGCGGCATGGATATCCGCGCCATCTCCCAGCAGGTGATGGAGACGCTGTTTCAGGCACTGGCCATGCGGTACGCTTTCGTGCTGGATAAAGATGCCCTGCAGCAGAAATAAGCGCAAAAAAGAAAGCCCACAAGGGCTTTCTTTTTTTGCGCTTATTTATCAGATGTGCATGCAGACGTCCCAGGCGCCCCAGATGACGTTGCGCAGGTTGCCCCACTTCTCGCAGGTGCCCACACGGTATACCTTGTGGTCGTCAGCCGCAATGGGTGCGGGCACGAAGCCGATGCCGTTCACCACGCTGTCGCACTCGATGCGGATCTCGTATGCCGTCTTCTGCTTGAAAAAAAAAAAGCCGTCGCCGATCTCGGTGATGGTGGAGTTCAGGTACACGGGCACCTTCTTGAAGGCCAGCATCTCGCGGAGGAAGGACGCGTTGGCCAGACAGGTGCCGGGCGTGGCGATCAGGTCGTTGGCGTACTCCACGATGATGGGGTGCTTACCCTGCAGAACCATCTCGTAGGCGGCCTCGCAGGAGGACTGTCCGCCGCCGAAGAACACGATGCGGTCGCCCGCGTCCACCTGATTCAGCAGCAGCTGGGTGAAGTTGATGGTCTTGTTGAAGCCCTTGACCGGCAGGGTCTTGGGATAGGAGCCGGTGCAGACGATGATCTCGTCAAACTCGCGGCGCAGGGTGGCGGGCGCGTTGATCTCCATGTGGAAGCGCACCTCGATATCGTTCTTCTTCAGCTCGCGCTCGTACCAGCGCAGCAGCGCCTTGTCCGCCTCCTTGAAGCTCATGGCGGAGGCGGTGATGTACAGGCCGCCCAGCTCGCCGGTCTTTTCGAAGATCACGGGCGTGTGGCCGCGCTGCTTGAGCACCAGTGCGCACTCCATGCCGCCGATGCCGCCGCCGATGATGGCCACCTTCTTGGGCTTGCGGGTGGGGACGATCTTGTACTTGTTGTGCTGCATGGTGCTGGGAGTCAGCGCGCAGCGCGCCAGATGCAGCGAGTCGTCCATGGGCTGCATGTTGGGCGTACCGGCGGACTTGTTGAAGCTGAAGCAGGCGTTATGACAGTTGATGCAGGGCTTGATGTCCTCCACCCGGTCCTCCAGGATCTTGTTGACCCACTCGGGATCCACCAGATTCTGGCGGGCGATGCCCACGGCGTCCAGACGGCCGGCGGCGATCTCCTCGGCGGCCTTGGCGGGATCCATCTTGCCGGCGCAGACCACGGGCTTGGTGGTAAAGTTCTTGATGTGCTCCACCTCGGAGAGGTTGCAGTTCTCCGGCATATAGACCGGGGGATGCGCCCAGTACCACGCGTCGTAGGTGCCGTTGTCGCAGTCGAACATGTCGTATCCGGCGTCCTCCAGATACTTGATGGCCTTCTCGGACTCGGCCATGTCGCGGCCGAACTCCACGAACTCCTCGCCGGGGACAGCGCCCTGACCGAAGCCCTTTGTCTTGGACACCACGGAATAGCGCAGCGCCACCGGGAAGTCCTTACCGCACACGGCCTTGATCGCCTGCACGATCTCCACGGCGAAGCGGTAGCGGTTTTCAAAGGAGCCGCCGTACTCGTCGGTACGGTAGTTCATGTTGGCCAGCGTGAACTGATCCAGCAGATAGCCCTCGTGCACCGCGTGGATCTCCACGCCGTCCACGCCGGCATCCTGCAGGAGCTTGGCGGTCTTGGCAAAGGCGTCCACCATCTCGTGGATCTCCTCCACGGTCAGGGGGCGGGATTTGCATTCGGGATACCACCGGTTGGGGGTGGCAGAGGCGGAGGCAGTGATGTAGTCCACGTTCAGGAAGGGCTTGCCCACGGCGCCGAAGGCCTTGTTCTGGAGCATCTTCACCATGATCTCGTTGATAGCCATGGAGCGTCCCATACCGGCGGACAGCTGAACGAACAGCTTGGAGCCGGTCTTGTGGAACTCAGGCAGCCACTCGGCCAGATCCTTGAACATCTTCTTGTTCTGGTACAGCCAGCGGCCGCCCATGGTGTCGCGGACGCACTGCATACCCGGCAGCACAAGACCCACGTTGTTCTGGGCGCGGTTGAGGATGTGATAGGCGGCCTCCTTATCGAAGTGACAGGGCTCCAGCCAGCCGAACAGGGACGTACCGCCCATGGAGGGCTGCACGATGCGGTTTTTGATCTCCACGTTGCCGATCTTCCAGGGGGTAAACAGAGCGCTGTATTTCTCGTTCATTCGGTGTTCCTCCTCATATTTTCAGCATACTGCCGGATTTTACCTTTGTATTATAGCTGATTTTTGTCTGACCTGCAACAACGAATTCAGGAGAAGTGTCGTTTTTCTGGCAAAATGGGAAAATCAACAGGAAAAACGGCGGGCACATGCCCGCCGCCTGAGATTTATTCTTCCGTTTCCGCCGCGCTGCCCTGCTCTTGCCGGAACTCCTCCAGTGCCTGCGCCAGCACCTTCTTCTCGTGGCGGCTGTGTACCTGTGTCAGATCGAATTTCTCCCACAGGTCGGGACGGCGCGCCATGGTGCGCTTGTAGCTCTCCCTCGTCCGCCAGTCGGCTACGTTGCCGTGGTGTCCGCTCAGCAGCACCTCCGGCACCTTGCGGCCGTGCCACTCCTCCGGGCGGGAGTACTGGGGATACTCCAGCAGCCCGTTCCAGTGGCTCTCGTCGGTGTAGCAGCTCTCCTCCGGCAGCACGCCGGGCACCATGCGGCACAGGCAGTCCGCCAGCGCCATGGCCGGTATCTCGCCGCCGGTAAGGACGAAGTCGCCCATGGAGATCTCCTCGTCCACGCACTCGTCCAGAAACCGCTGATCCACACCCTCGTAGTGGCCGCAGACCAGTATCAGCCTGTCGTACTGCGCCTTCAGCTCCCGCGCCACCTGCTGGGTCAGCACGCGGCCGCAGGGGGACATGTAGATGGTGTGCACCCTCTCCCCCGCCTCGTCGCAGATATGCTGCCAGCAGCGGTACAGCGGGTCGGCCTGCATCACGGCGCCCCGGCCGCCGCCGTAGGGATAATCGTCCACCTGCATCTGCTTGTTGGTGGTATACTCCCGGATCTGGTGCGTCCGGATGGTGACAAAGCCCCGCTCCTGCGCCCGGCCGATGATGGAGGAATCCATCATGGCGTTGACCGCGTCGGGAAACAGGGTCATGATGTCAATTCTCATCGGTGGCCAATCCTTTCATCATGTGTACGCGGATGATTTCCGCCTCCGGGTCGATGGAGGCGATAAACACGCCGGGCACGGCGGGGATCAGATACTCGTGCGCGCCGCCCCGCACCTGATAGACCTTGTGGGCGGGATAGAGCAGCACTCTGTCCAGCTTGCCCAGCTCCTCACCGGTGGCATCGTCCACCACGGCGCAGCCCTCCAGCTCCTGGTCGAAGTATTCGCCCTTGGGGAGCCGGGCGTCGGTGCGGCGGATGGACACCGCCCTGCCCTTCAGCGCCAGCGCGTCGTCCATGGTGTCCACGCCGGGCAGCGCCAGCAGCACGGTAGACTTGTGGACGCGGGCGGCCTTGACCTTCACCGGCTGACCGGCGATGTACATTGTCTTGAAATCCGCGATGAACTCCGGATCGAACCCGGCGGGGTTGACCTTCACCTCACCGCGGATGCCGTGGGCGTTGACGATGGTGCCCACTGTGATAAATTCAGGACGCATGGAACGCTCCTTCCGTCAGAACAGATTTTGCAGCCGGGACAGGGTAAACTGCATCTGGAACCGCAGCATGTAGTACAGCGCGGCGGCGCCCAGTGAGAAGATCAGCCCCAGCAGCGCACGGGTGCGTCCCCGGCGCCTGAAGCGCACGGCGGCCACCACCACGCAGATCGCATCGGACAAAAAGGGCAGCCACAGCAGGATCTGCATGGGCCAGAAGGCCAGCCACGGGTCATAGTTGGCCGCGGTAACGGCGCTGACCAGCAGCTGCGCCAGGTCATAGATGAAAAACGGCACGATCAGGTTGATGATGCCGTGGATCAGGGAACGGGTATCCCCTCGCATAGCCGCCCCTCCTTTCGACGATTTCTTTCATATTTGATTGATTTTACCATATTTTGTGTCCCTGTGCAACGACAGATTTTTCCATCGGCGGTTTTTGACGCGTCTTAACGGCTCCGCCTGCCGATTTCGACAGCGGAACCGCCGCGTGTCACTATATTTAGTGTATCTAACCGGCGAGCGCCCCACTATATCTTGTGTGCATTTGGCGATTTGCACAAAAAACATCTCCGCTTTTTGGCAGCCGATCTCCTACATTTTGGCTTTTCCCTCTTGCATCGGCACAAGATGTAGTGTATTATGTCAATGGACGACTTACAGCGTCTCCCGCCGGGAGTACGTGCAGATACAATTAGGAGGAGTTTTCCATGAAGATCATCAAGAGAAACGGAGCCGAGGTGGGCTTCGACATCACCAAGATCATCATCGCCATCACCAAGGCCAACGAGTCCGTGGCGGAGGCGGATCGGATGACGCCCATACAGATCCAGCGCATCGCGGAGTCCGTGGAGCTGCAGTGCCAGAAGATGAACCGTGCCCCCACCGTGGAGGAGATCCAGGACATGGTGGAGCACCACATCATGGCGCACGGCGCTTTTGAAGTGGCCAAGCACTACATCACCTACCGCTATACCCGCTCTCTTGTGCGCAAGTCCAACACCACGGACGACAAGATCCTCAGCCTGATCGAGTGCAACAACGAGGAGGCCAAGCAGGAGAACTCCAACAAGAACCCGGTGGTGAACTCCACCCAGCGGGACTATATGGCCGGCGAGGTCAGCCGGGACATCACCAACCGCATCCTGCTGCCGCAGGACATCGTGGACGCCCACAACGAGGGCATCATCCACTTCCACGACACGGATTACTACGCCCAGCACATGCACAATTGCGATCTGGTGAATCTGGAGGACATGCTGCAGAACGGCACCGTCATCACCGGCACCCTGATCGAAAAGCCCCACAGCTTTGCCACCGCCTGCAACATCGCCACGCAGATCGTGGCGCAGGTGGCCAGCAACCAGTACGGCGGGCAGTCCATCTCCCTGACCCATCTGGCGCCCTTCGTGCAGATCAGCCGGGAGAAGATCCGCGCCAGCGTCCGCAGTGAGTTTGACGCCGTGGGCGTGGCCGTTACCGAGGACAGCATCAACGCCATCGCGGAGAAGCGGCTGCGGGAGGAGATCCGCCGCGGCGTGCAGACCATCCAGTATCAGGTGGTGACGCTGCTGACCACCAACGGACAGGCGCCCTTCGTGACCGTGTTCATGTATCTGGGCGAGGCCAAGAACCAGCAGGAAAAGGACGACCTGGCGCTCATCATCGAGGAGACGCTGCTCCAGCGGTATCAGGGCGTGAAGAACGAGAAGGGCGTGTGGGTCACACCGGCGTTCCCCAAGCTGATCTATGTGCTGGAGGAGGATAACATCCGTGAGGGCAGCAAGTACTGGGAGCTGACGAAGCTGGCCGCCAAGTGTACCGCCAAGCGGATGGTGCCCGACTACATCAGCGAGAAGAAGATGCTGGAGCTGAAGGTGGACAAAAACGGCAACGGCCACTGCTATCCCTGCATGGGCTGCCGCAGCTTCCTGACGCCCTATGTGGACGAGAACGGCCAGCCCAAGTACTACGGCCGGTTTAACCAGGGCGTTGTCACCGTGAACCTGCCGGACATCGCTCTCAGCTCCGGCGGCAATATCGAAAAATTCTGGCGCATCTTTGACGAGCGCATGGAGCTGTGCCACCGGGCGCTCATGTGCCGCCACGAGCGGCTGAAGGGCACCCTGTCCGACGCGGCGCCCATCCTGTGGCAGTACGGCGCCTGCGCCCGGCTGAAGAAGGGCGAGCCCATCGACAAGCTGCTGTACGGCGGCTATTCCACCATCTCGCTGGGCTATGCGGGACTGTATGAGTGCGTAAAGTACATGACCGGCAAGAGCCACACTGACCCGGCGGCCACGCCCTTTGCGCTGGAGATCATGCACCGGCTCAACGATGCCTGCAAGAAGTGGAAGGCGCAGCACAATATCGACTTCTCCCTGTACGGCACGCCGCTGGAGTCCACCACCTACAAGTTCGCCAAGTGCCTGCAGAAGCGCTTCGGCGTTATCGAGGGCATCACCGACAAGGGCTACATCACCAACAGCTACCACGTCCACGTCACCGAGCCTATCGATGCCTTCAAGAAGCTGGAATTCGAGGCGCAGTTCCAGCACCTGTCCCCCGGCGGTGCCATCAGCTATGTAGAGGTACCGGACATGCAGAACAATCTGGATGCGGTGCTGGAGGTCATGAAGTTCATCTACGACCACATCATCTATGCCGAGCTGAACACCAAGAGCGACTACTGCCAGGTGTGCGGCTGGGACGGCGAGATCGAGGTGGTCGAGGAGGACGGCAAGCTGATCTGGAAGTGCCCCCAGTGCGGCAACACGGATCAGGACAAGATGAACGTGGCGCGGCGCACCTGCGGCTACATCGGCACCCAGTTCTGGAACCAGGGTCGGACGCAGGAGATCAAGGATCGCGTGCTGCACCTGTGATTTTCCTAAAACGCGGGGCGGGCTTATGCCCGCCCTTTTTCCCGATTTTAACTTTATTTTAACCTTTGTGGGCTATACTCACCGTCAGGAGGTCGTTCCATGCATTACGGAGAACTGAAAAAATGTGATATTGCCAACGGTACGGGCGTGCGGGTGACGCTGTTCGTATCCGGCTGCACCAACCACTGTCCGGACTGCTTCCAGCCCCAGACGTGGGATTTCGACTACGGCAAAGAGTTCACCGGCGAGACGAAGGCGGAGATCTTCGCCGAGCTGGACAAGCCCTTTGTCAACGGCCTGACGGTGCTGGGCGGCGAGCCCTTCGAGCCGCGGAACCAGCGGGAGCTGCTGCCCCTGCTGCGGGAGATACGGGAGAAGTACCCCCATAAGACGATCTGGTGCTTCACCGGCTTCCGTCTGGACGACGAGCTGCTGACAGACGGCAGCTATCCCCGGTGCGAGGCAACGGACGCGCTGCTGGCCTGCATCGACGTGCTGGTGGATGGGCGCTTCGTGCGGGAGCTGAAGGACATCTCCCTCCAATTCCGGGGCAGCCGGAACCAGCGGGTCATCGACATGAATAAGACGCGAGAAACCGGAACGATCACGATATGGGATAAGCTGAGACGGTAACAAGGAGGATCGCTATGAAAAAATTAGGAGCACTGCTGCTGGCGGGTGCCGTGGCAGGTGCAGCGGTGCTGGCCGGCTGCGGCGCGCCGCCCGCAGACAACACCGCCGCCGACGGCAGCTACACACCGGATGCCGGCTACACCGCTGGGAACGGCGATGTGGTGCAGCTGAACGGCTTCCGCTCCATCGACATCGAATGGGTCAGCGGGCAGGTGAATGTGGAGCTGTACGACGGCGAGGGCATCTCCTTGACGGAGACGCTCTCCGATGGCAGCGACGTGAACCTGCCCATGGAGTGGCAGGTCAACGAGGACAAGGGGGTTCTGGACATCTGCTCCCAGCCGCAGCTGATGAGCGCCACGGAGGAAAAGATCCTGACGGTGCAGCTGCCGCGCAGCATGGTGCTGTACGAGCTGGACATCGAGACGGTCAGCGCCGGGGTGTCGGTGGATCTGACGGACGAGGACACGCTGTCGCTGAGCGAGCTGGATGTGACCAGCGTCAGCGGCGCGATCAGCGTCTACGCAGCCAACGCCGGGGAGATCGCGCTGTCCACCACCAGCGGCGCCATTGAGGGCAGCGTTCGCACCCAGAAGCTGGAGACGGACAGCGTCAGCGGCAGCATCGACCTGACGCTGGACACGCTGCCGGCGGAGCTCGACGCCGAGACCACCGACGGAAACATCGTCATGCAGCTGCGCGATCTCAGCACGCTGCCCTCTCCCCTGCCGGTGGAATTCAAGACCACCAGCGGCAAGCTCAGCAGTGATGTGACCCTTACCACGGTGCAGGACGCGGCGTGGGAGTTCCAGACGGTCAGCGGAAACGTGAACCTGTGTACCATTAAATAAGCGGATACAAACAACGCGGCGCCCCCTGAACAAAGGGGCGCCGCGCTTTCCGTCTATGTGTGGCACAGACGGAGGAGGGTTATATTCGCCGCTTGGTTGGAGCGGGAACCGCGGGGGAAATTTTAGTCAACGCTCTTCAACTCGAACGTCTCACCGGTGGTCGTCTTCCAGACCATAGCTTTGATGACCTTCGCGTTGCCGTTGCCATCCAGCACCTTCATGCCGGACTTTTCCACATACCAGTTAGAGCCGCCGGTGAGAGAGGCAGTGTACAGAGCGGCGGTGTTCGCAGAAATGGTATTGCCGTCATCGATCAGCGTAAACGGCAGATTCGGATTTTCACCCATGCCGATGTTGATAGCCATGTTCTTGGTCACGGTGTCACCCGTCTGTGCTTTGATATCGAATGTATTGTTCTTGATGGTGAAAACGGGGCTTACGGTCTTGCCGATACGCTCGATCTTCACAGGACGGGTACCTGTGACCTTATTGTTCACAAAGGTAAAGGTCTTGATGGGGTTCGCGTTCGCGCCGGAGCCTTCCGTGTCCTCACGCCACCAGATGGGGTTGGAGTTGTTGGGGCTTGTCGTATTCTCATACGCATTGAAGGTGCAGCCGTCAAATGTCACATTAGAAGCGGGGCAAGTGCCAATGATGATGCCATTGAACGTGCAGTTCTTGAACGTAATGGAGTTCAGATTGCTCCAAGGACTGGTGTACTTCTGAATATCAAAGCTCACCACGCCATTGAAGGTCATGTTCTCAAACACCACATCACTGTTGCCAGGAACGAGCATGTAGACGGATGTATTCTTGTAGTTATCAATCGAACCATAGCCGATAGCTGCACTGGTAATGGTGCCGTCTTTGAATGTAAATTTGTATTCGCCAGCAGCGGCAGGAGTGGCAGCGTACTTGTTCAGCTTAGTGCTGCCCAGCATAACGCCCTTGCCGGTGTAGCCGCTGTTATTTTGTTTGTAATCGATATCTTCTGCGGCCGTATTACCCAAAGTGACCTCCACAGGAGACACCTTGCCGTTCGCATCCTTGAGTGCGTCAAGCGTAAGGGTGGTGTTCAGCTCATTCTGGCTGACAACGACGGGGTAAGTGGCGTCCTTGTCGTAGTCCTTGCTGAAGCTGTCGGATTCAACAGTGTCCTGAGTAGCAACAACAGTGATTGCAATGCCCTCGATAGCCATTCCCTGATAGTCGTTACCAGCAGACTTCTGCATCTGTCCCTCGATGGTCAAGGTGTCAAAAACATCCCTATCAGCGGTCTTAGCCGCCAGATAGCGCTCCGTGCCCAGCTTATCCACGTTCGCACCGCCAGCGCCGATGACGCTGTAAGTCCAGTCGATCACGTCCAGCAGCTTGAGGTCGTTTTTGTCGTTTTCAGGGGTCGCGTCCTTCGCACCGGAAATAGAAATTTTGTACTTCAGCGCCAGATTGCCCTTGTTGACAATGCGCAGCTCAGGCAGCACATACCGGCAGCCCGGCTCCCAGAGAACCTCTTCGCTCTCGTGACCGGCAGCCTTCTTAAATTGCAGCGTCTCGCCCTCGGCCTTGCTCCATGTTTTTACACTACCGTCCGTGTTCCACTCGGTGGCATATTCCAGCTCAATATCCAGATTGCCCGCCTGGATCTTGTTCACCGCTGTGCTGGCCGTATCGGTAAACCAGGCGAACGTTGTCCCGACCAGCATGACCACGCACATGACCAGAGCCATAACGCTGGTCAATAGCGCGCGCTTTGTCGCTTTTTGGTTGTTGTTCATTTAAGAACCCTCCCATGTAAAATTAGATTTCGCAAATACGCTATCTGCTTTGCCGCCGAAGGCGGCAAAGCGAGACACCCATGGGTGTCTGTATATTTTTTTTTTTTTTTTTTTTTTTTTATTTTTTT
>OJKC01000695.1_pt1 | contig 26094 bp, 19 predicted proteins | sample 1596401 | NCBI WGS metagenome assembly OJKC01 (sample SAMEA4350162, study PRJEB24818) | metagenome | biome: human; feature: gut; material: faeces | place: Denmark | collected 2013-09 | reverse complement strand
CAATATGATATTTACATTCCCACTTCGTGTGTGCTAAACTACTGACATCAAGTTTCATTTGGACTTGATTCCTCCTTTGATTTTTTGTTCTTGGTTGGCAGACCATCTTCATTTTATCAAAGGAGGATATTTTTTCTATGCATAGCTAAAGCTTTTTGGAACCACCGGCATTGCCGGTGGTTTTCTTTATACAACAAGGCGGCAGCAGCTTGCGCCGCTCCCGCCTTAAAATATTTTTGCTCTATTTTGCACCACAATTTAGCGTTTACACAAAATTTAGGACAGACCCCTTTGCAACTGGAGGTTAAAGCCCTTAATGACGTTGGTAGTGTAGCTCAATCTACACTATGCCCCAGTTTTCAGGCCATTGAGTACAGTTGCCCGGAATTTGGCTCTCTTATTTTTGCTATTGTCAGCCAATAATTTAAAACCCATAGGAATGCTGCCTCTAGTGTGTTCACCGCCGCTGTCTTCTCTCCCCTATACCTTTGCGGCCAGCAAAGGGCACTATGTAGTTTTGGTTTTTGCTTTAAAAGTCCGGGCCTGTATGTTGTAATAATTTAAATATCGATACAGCGTAGCACGGCTGACTCCAAGTTGTTTGCAAGCCTCTTTTGTATCTCCGTTGCATTGAGAAAGCGCTTGCTCGATTTTTTCCTTCTGCGCGGTGTCTTCTCCGGAATATTGTTTTGGTTGTGGTGTTCGCGTGTTTGATAACGGATGCAGCAAGTCATCCGGGAGATGTTCCGGCAAAATTACATCGTTTTTCCCACTGCAGTAGTAGGCACGCAAAATCACATTTTGCAATTCTCTCGCATTTCCGGGCCAAGTGTGTTGCTCTAGAATTCGCATACACTCCGGAGATATGATCTTGGACTCTCGTTCCCCTCTGCGGTTGATCTCCCCGATAAAATAGTTTGCTAAAAGAGGCACATCTCCAATCCGCTCCCGCAATGGGACAATGTGAAAAGAGAGCACATTGATGCGATAATATAAATCTTCTCGAAAATTATGATTTCTTACTTCTTTTTGTAAATCGCGGTTCGTTGCAGCAATGACTCTGATGTTTAAATTCTTTTCCGTTTTTCCTCCAATCCGAAAGATTCGGTGAGAGTCCAAAACGCGCAAAAGTTTGCTTTGGATTTCCAAAGGAAGTTCTCCGATCTCATCCAGAAAAATTGTTCCGCCATCAGCAAGTTCAAATTTTCCAGGATTACCTTGTCCAAGGGCTCCGGTAAACGCCCCCTTTTCATAGCCGAATAGTTCGCTTTCGACAAGAGAATGTGGCAGGGAGGCGCAGTTGACTGCAATAAACGGACCGTTTTTTCGATGGCTAGCACTGTGAATGGCATGGGCAAATAGCTCTTTTCCTGTTCCGCTCTCACCCTCTAATAGCACCGTACAATTCGTGGCCGCTATACTCTCCATTGTCTGGATCGTATGCAGGATTTGAGGCGCTTGGGTAATGATGGAGTCAAATACATACCGAGCGCGGTTCCCCATTACTTGATTGGCCAGAGCGTTGACCGAGCGGCTACGCCGGAGAAGCAAAACCGCCCCCTCCGGATGCTGTTCCACTGCAATAGGGAAAATAGAGATATTGCAAGAAATATGATGTCCCTCCACAAGCAGTTCTTCTTCTGCAAATGAGAAGGGGTTCATTTCCTTCTGCAAGCGGGATTGCAGTTCTTCATACCGAGCTCCGAACCATGTCGAAATTGAGCGCCCCAACAATTTCTCCTTGTTGGAACATAAAATTTGCTCTCCACCTCGGTTAATTCGTTGGATACATAGCTCATGATCCACCACAACAATTCCTTCTGAAATACTGGAAATTGCTGTGTCTACCAATTTGTAGGAATGTAACAATGTAAGATGATTTTCAATGGAAAAAGCCGCCAATGCCACAAGCCCCATGGTGTGAAGCGTTCCTGACCAGTCTTTTCCGGCCATGTTCAGCACACCGATAATTTTTCCATCTCTGTCATGGATCGGAGCGGCTGAACAAGTCCCGTCATGCTGGGCGGCACAATAATGCTCGGCCCCATAAACCTGGACGGGAGAATCTTCCAGCAAGGCCAGGGTAATTCCGTTTGTTCCGATATAGCGTTCATGCCAGCAAACACCCAGTGAAAACGAACTTTCATGCTCCATCTCGGCATAATATTCGTCCCCGCAAGAGTAAAGCATATAGCCGTCTGGGTTATGAAGAGAAATCAAATTTTTGGTTTTCCCGACCAAGGAATGCATTTTTTCCATAATGGGTTTCGCAAGATCAATCAGGGTTTGATTGGTCGCTTGCAGAGCTTGGAGCTCAGGACGGGATAAAATCGGAGCCCGAAGAGGCTTCATCATATCCACATGGAAGTCTCTGCTGCGCATCCAAGATGAAGCGATCATTGGCCTCACCTCTGGGGAAATTTCTCCGGTTTCCCGGAAAAGTGCCCATAGGTGTTTTAGATTCTGAAAATACTGCTGGTCCGTTGCATCTAACATTGCAAAACACCCCCTTTACAACATTATAACGTGTTTGCGCTACTTTGCAAGCAATTCTCTTCTTCTGACAGGAAAGCGGACGGGCAAAAAAGTCCCGTCCGCATTTTGCCGATTTATTTATATTACAGAATGGATTTCAGATACTCTACTACCTCTGCTTTGGGCGATGGGCGGAAAGAATTCCCTTGTGTTCCGCCCTCATGTATTGCATATTCCGCCATGGAGTCCAGCTGTTCCTCTGTGACGCCATAGTCGGAAAGACGCCCAATGCCGATCGAGCGGTTGAACGATTGCAGAGAATCGCTGACAATGCGACCGATCTCCTTTGGGGCGGCTTGGGCCTGGATTTCGGCGCCAAGAATTTTACCGATCCTTGCAATGCGGTCAGGAATGACCTCGCTCACCGATGAGAGGGCATAAGGCAGAACCAGAGCGCATGCGGTTCCATGATGGACGTGACCATATACACCTACGCCGTGAGCTATGGCATGACCCAAATGAAGGCCGACCTGAGTAAACGCCTGTCCGGCCATACAGGAGGCGATCAGCAACTGTTCCAGTTCCTCCAGATTGCCGGGTTCTTTCATTGCGGCAGGTAGATGCTTTACAATCATCTCCATGGAAGCGAGGGCTAGCGGTTCCATCATAACATTGGCGGCTTTGCAGGTATATGCTTCTGCACTGTGGGAAAATGCATCCATGGCTGTGGCTGCGATCATGGAGGGAGAAAGCGCAGTCAGCAGTACGGGATCCAAAATAGCCACATCGGGGCCGGCAAAGGGATTGGCAAAAATATACTTGTAATTTGCTTCCCGATCCAACACAACCCCAATGTCAGTGCTCTCTGACCCTGTACCGCAAGTGGTGGGGATGGCAAACAGCAGGTTGCTGCGGCGGATCGGCTTGATTTGTCCCTTGCAGTATGCGATGATATCCCCGTCTACGTCCAACATGCAGGCAATTGCTTTGGCTGTGTCCATGGCGCTGCCCCCGCCAAAGGCGACAATAGCAGACACGTCATGTTCTTTGGCATAGGTGATGCCGCTGCGCACAGTCTCCACCGGCGCGTCAGGCAGAGAGCCATGGAAGACACAAGGCGTGAAGCCTCCGCTGCGGATGCTGTCCAACAGAGAATTCAATAACCCAAGGGAATAGGTTTTATTGCCGCACACCACCATGATATTTTTGCCTGCGCCCCATTGGTTTAAAAGTTCCCCGGTTTGATGAACACTGTTTCTTCCCGCCACTACGAAAGACGGAGCATGAAAATTAAATTCGGTTAACATAAGAATTCCTCCTTACAATAATTAGGGACCCGCTACAAAATACCCAGCATAAAAGCTGCCAATTGTGTCTGCGGACAAAGATGGACAAAACAAGGAAAAATAGAGGTGCAAGTACATCGAATTATGACAGATTCGGTAAAACAGATCCATTCGATTGAAAATTTTGAGAATTTTATTGTCTCGCCATGAGAATTTTCTTGCGAAGGCTTATTCCATTTCGTGGGGAGACGTTTCTCAGCCCACTGGCTTTTGAGATGGACATACTGAACTCATCAGAATAGCCAAAAAAGAAATGGTTTTTTTATCAAATGATCCAAATTTCACTGGTTTACCAGATGTTCAGGCAAAAGGTGTCCGTTATGGCAAAGCGATTGCTTGTATTTTAGCAGGCACGCAAAGCGTGACCAAATATAAGGAGTGTGGTTTTATGCTGACGCAAGAAAAAGAGCGGGAACTGCAGAATTTTGCCCGTGAAATTCGGATCCAAACCATCCGACAGATTGGGATTCGGGGATTTGGACACATCGGTGGATGTATGTCAATCGCGGATCTACTGAGTGTCCTGTATGGGGAGGACATGAAGTACGATCCCCAAAATCCTTCCTGGGAGGGCCGGGACTGGTTGGTTTGCTCCAAGGGCCACGCGGGACCGGCCATCTATGCGGCACTGGCACTGAAAGGCTTTTTCCCGATGGAGTGGATGGAAACGTTGAACCAGCCCGGGACAAATTTACCCAGCCATTGTGATCGCCGGAAGACGCCGGGTATTGATATGACCACAGGCTCTCTGGGACAGGGGCTCTCAATTGCAGCCGGCATCGCGCAGGCATACCTTTTAAATGAAAAAAAGAACACTGTTTATTGCATTATGGGAGACGGGGAGTCCCAGGAGGGCCAAAATTGGGAAGCCATCCTGTATGCGGCACAGCAGAAGCTGGGAAATCTTATCCTCTTTGTGGATGACAATAAAGCCCAGATTGACGGCTACGTTAGTCAGATTAATGAGATGGAGAGCTATGTAGACAAATTTAAGAGCTTCCACTGGGATGCTGTTGAGATCAACGGACACGACTATAATGCCATTCATGAGGCAATTCTAAATGCCAAAGCGGTTCAGGATAAGCCCAGCGCCATTATTCTGCACACCATCAAAGGGAAAGGCTGCACATTTGCCGAGCGCACCTGGTGCCATCATATTTCTGTGTCCAAAGAGGATATGGAGGAAGCGCTTCAGGCGCTTCAAGCCTGATTTTGACAAAAAAAGGAGGAACATTTATGGGCTATCAAGTAATGAACAAGATTGAAATGGAGCCGTCCGGTCTGTCAGAGACTTATTTTCATACCATGATGCGTTTGATGGGTGAAAATCGTGATATCATGGAGCTGGAAGCTGACCTAGGCGTTTGCATTCTCGGCGGCGGATACAAGGAAATGGAACAAACCTACCCGAAACAGCTGTTCAACTGCGGGATTCAGGAAGCCAATATGGTCGGGGTCGCCTGTGGCTTGTCCGCGGTTGGGAAGATCCCCTTCTGTCATACCTTTGCACCGTTCTTGGCTCGCCGTGCCAATGATCAGATTTTTATTTCTGCCTGCTATGCAGGGGCCAATATTCGCTTGGTTGGATCTGATCCTGGCGTAATGGCTGCTTTCAATGGGGGTACGCACATGCCCTTTGAGGACGTTGCGGCTTTGCGCGCCTTCCCCGAATTGACAATTGTAGAACCCACCGATAGCGTGATGTTGGTCAACCTGATGGATCAACTGGCAAAACTCCAAGGTGTCTATTATATCCGTATGGCCCGAAAACCCATGGCCAAAGTTTATCAGGAAGGCTCTGATTTTACCATCGGAAAAGGCTGTGTGATTCGTCCGGGCTCGGATGTCACCATTGTTGCCGCTGGAATAATGGTCGCCGAAGCGATGGAGGCCGCAGAGTTGCTGGCAGCCGATGGAATTTCTGCCCGTGTGGTGGACATGTTTACGATCAAACCCATTGATGAAGATCTTTTAACAACCTGCGCGCAGGAGACAGGTGCAATTGTCACAGCTGAAAATCACAACATTATTGGAGGCCTGGGCAGCGCAGTCTGTGAGACGCTGGGCAGCAATTGCCCTGTCCCTGTTGAGCGTGTGGGCGTCAAGGACAGATTCGGCGAGGTTGGCCCCATTGACTATTTAAAACAGGTCATGGGCCTTACTGCCCAGGACATTGCCGTGGCAGCAAAAAAGTCAATTTCCCGGAAATAAAGTCGGAAGAAAAGGAGAAAACACGCGATGAAAAGGACAAGAGCCGTATTGGTTGCGCCTAAGCAGTTTGATTTTGTTCAGGAGGAAATCCCAAAGCTGAAAGAAAATGAAGTGCTGTATAAAACTATCAGTGTAGGGCTGTGCCATTCTGACATCCCCGCATATCGCGGAACCAGCGCCATGGGCTTCGGAAACAAACATGGCTATGACGCAATGATCAAGAACCCTCAGTTCCCCATGGGAATTGGGCATGAGCCAGTATGCGTTGTCGAGGATGTAGGCAGTGCCGTTACATGTTTCCGACCGGGCGATTTGGTGACGGGCGTACTCAGTACCTGTATTGCGGATTACAATGTAGCAGCCAACGCACAAATGATCAAGATCCCGGAGACATCAAAGCCGATCGACGCCTGCCTGGGTGAGCCGATGATGTGCGTGGCCAACATTGTGCGTGCCGTGGAGCCGAAAATGGGAGACCGGGTTGCTGTGATAGGGTGCGGTTTCATGGGGCTTATGGTTATTGCCGGACTGAAAAGTCGGGCTCTAGGCGATATTGTTGCCATCGACTTGGATGAAAAGCGCCTGGAAATGGCGGTCCAATACGGAGCGACCAAGACCATTAATCCTAAAAACGTGGATGTGGAGGACGTCTCGTTTGAACTGACCCACGGGAGGATGTATGATTGTATTGTTGAGATCACCGGGAGCTTGCGCGGATTGCAGACCGCTCTTTCGGTGGCAAAAATATCGGGCCGCGGCAAGATCCTTGCACCGTCTGTGTATTCAAAAAATGAGACATGGACAGAGGAGATGGCCTACAATATGATGTACCGTTCTCCCATTATCCATGTGGTTCATCCTTATTATACGAATGAATACATGCATACTCTGGAAATCGGAGTGGAAGCTTATGTCAAGGGTGTATTCCCCACAGAGGAATTGATCACCCACCGTATCCCATTCGAACGGGTTGACGAAGGCTTCCGGCTGCTGGATACGAACCCGCCCGGATATATTAAGGGAATTATTACATTTTAAGAATCTGCAGATTGATGAAAAAAGGAATAGAGAGGAGCGCCCATGAAAGAAACTGAATCCATCCAAACTGTGGATACAAATATTAAGATTCCTTTTTGGAAAGCGGCCTGCTTTGGGTTAGGAGATTTCGGAAATAACTTTGTTTGGACCTTTGTGGGATCCTATCTGATGATTTTCTATACAGATGTATTTGGGATCCCAATGGCGGCTGTCTCCTTGCTGATGCTGATTGCACGGGCATGGGACGCGATCAATGACCCGATTATCGGAGGTCTGTCCGACCGCACCAGGACCCGCTGGGGCCGCTACCGGCCTTGGGTGCTGCTGATGTCTTTCCCAACAGCAATCATTACGGTGCTGACGTTCTGGGCACACCCCGATTGGTCTAATACATCCAAGATTGTCTATATGTATGTGACATATGCACTGCTGGTATTCTGTTACACAGGAGTGAATATTCCATACAGCGCAATGACCAGTGTTTTAACTCAGAATACGGACGAACGGGCGAAGCTGTCCACTATGCGGATCACCCTTGCCAATATCTCTATTGCCGGAATTGGGATCATCGTTATTCCCATGGTCTCTGCTTTGGGCAAAGGGGATGCCGCGATGGGATACCGCCTGACTGCGGTCATTTTTGTGCTCATATTTATGTGCTGTTCCGCAGTCGTGTTTGCGACGCAGAAGGAAGTCGTTCCTCCTCCGGTCAAGCATAAGTACCCCCTTAGGGTTCAATTTAAATCCATGTTGGCAAATCGCCCATTTTTGATTGCATTCTGCGGCCAACTGCTCTGGGGCTTTTTTATCCACGGAAGAGGTTCCATGTATACTTACTACTTCAAGTATGTCCAGGGCGACGCAGGTCTGATGTCTCTATATAATCTTGTAGGACTTGTCCCTCTCGTTGCAGGCTGCTATCTGTTTAAAGCTTGGTATAATGTCGATGGCAATAAGGGGCGTGTCACCGCTTATGGATGTATCGGAGCCGGTATCGCCATGATCCTTATGCGATTTACCTCACCTATCGGTTCGCCTGTACTATTCTATGCGCTGTGTGCAATTTCTAAATTCTTTGAAGGGGTTTTGGCTTCTGGTATTTATGGCGTGATTCCCGACACGGTAGAATACGGGCAGCTGAAAACCGGGGTTCGAAACGACGGCTTTTTGTCTGCATTTATCTCGCTGGGAAATAAATTTGGCATTGCATTGGGCAGTGCCGGCGTGGCGGCCATTCTGGCAGTTTTGGGGTTCCAAGCGAATGTGACGCAGACTCCTTTGGTCAGCGGCACCATCAACAATTTCTTTACTGTAATTCCAGGAATCTTGTCTGTTCTGTGCGGAATTGTCTTCTTGTTCTACAAAATTGACCGAAAGACCTTCAATGATATTTTGTCAAAGCTGAACGACAAAGTGCAATCTAATGACCCAGATCTTGTTTAAAGTAAACTCGCTTCAACTAGATTTTTAGTCTCATAGCGGTCAGTCCGGCTCAAATGCTTCCAATTATTAGGATGGTATTTGAGTCGGGCTGTTCGCTTTTGGAATTTCAGATCATGAGACCATATTGCGGCACGGTTTCGATTCCTGTATGCTATAATAAAGAAAAACTGATTGTATGGTCCAATCCTCAAATTTGTCTTTCTCAATGTTTCGGCAAAAATCAGTTTCAGAGCCTCCCATACTAGACCATGCTCTTTGCAAGCAAGCAGTGGGTTCCACATGTGCAGGCAAAAAAACGATAATATACTTGCGACAGGAGATGATGTCTATGCTACAATCGCAAATTCATTGCCAGCAACAAATCCTATCAGCCGAAATGAGACAATCACTAAAAATCCTGCAGTTACCAATGGCTGGACTGCAGGCAGAATTAATCCAGTTTGCAGAAGAAAACCCAATGGTAGATCTGGACCAATTCTATAAAGATTGGCAGAACGGGGACTCCAATTCGCTTATGACTTTTTGTGAGGATTTTTCCGGTTCCATTTTTGAGACCGTGATCCCGTCCCGTCAGGCGGCCAATGAAAATGATTCTGCTCAGACTGCTGATGGCGGTTCAATACAACATCAGGAAACCTTTTCAGAGTATGTGAAGGAACAGCTTCCACAAATTTTGAAATATCTTCCATTTCGCTATGCGGCAGGGTGCGAATACATCATTGACAGCCTGGACCATCGCGGATATCTAGACGAACCGCTCGATTTGTTGGCTTCCTTCATGGGAAGTTCAGTGGAAGAGGCCACGCAGGCTTTGTACGCTGTGCAGAGCTTAGCTCCGACCGGAGTGGGTGCTCGCTCTCTGGAGGAATGTTTAACCCTCCAATTAGCTCACAGTCCCTATTTTAACAAATATACTCTGAACATCATTCAGGATTATCTTCCCCTTCTGGCGAAAGGAAATATAGAAAAAATCTCAAAAGATCTGAAGATTCCTTTTGCTGAAGCACAACGCTACTGTCAAGTCATTCAAGCATTTAACCCGATTCCCAGCAATGGGTTTTTGCAGTCCAGCGATTTGCCCGTCTATATAATTCCGGATGCTGCTGTGGAAATCCAGGGCCAGGAAATTACGGTGTCTTACAACCAGCGGGCTCTGCCTAAAATTTCTCCGCTCCCGGAATATCTTGCTATAATAGAACAGCAGAAAACAACAAAATTAGGTGCTTATTTAGAAGATCAAAATCATCGAATCATAAGGATGCAACAGGATCTGGAGCGACGAGAATCTACCCTGATCAAAATGATTCGTTTTATTTTGGACAGACAAAAAGAATACCTCTTGGGGCAAGTCCCAGCCCCCGTTCCTCTGTCTGTTCAGGAAATCGCCCAAGAATTGCACTTCCATCAAAGTACCATCAGCCGCGGCATCAAAGACAAGTATATTTTCTTTTCTGGACACACGGTCCCGCTTCGGGAGTTTGTAAGCGGCAAGGTAGGAAATGGAGCGCCCGTAAACAAAAGAATGCTGAAAATCTGTTTTGACCGCATTATAGACGCAGAAGATAAATTGCATCCTTTGTCAGACGAAAGCTTGCGTCGAGTGCTGTCTTCCATGGATATAGAAGTGTCACGACGGACGGTGACTGAATACCGAAAAGAATTCGATATTCCATCCGCGGCATATCGGAAACGGAAAGAACGATAAAATTCTGAAAAGGTGGAGATTCATAAACGCCTCCATATATAAGCTAATGTTATCATTTTGTTATCGGTATTGATAACACTTGCTCAGTAGCTGTGGATAATAGCTATATGCTGTGGCTTAAATTATAAGCGAGTTTTTTTTGTTTTTTTAATTCTATACCCACCAGGACAACAGATAGCACAAACGCTGAAAAATCAGCAACAGGCCCCGCTAGCAATACTCCCATAATTCCGAAACGAAGCGGGAGCAGCAGGGTAAGCGGAATCAAGAAAAAGGTCTGCCTTGTTAATGCCAACAGAGCACCTCTTAACGATTTTCCTATTGCGGTAAAAAAGCTGGAAGAAAGCAACTGCACACCATTTACCAACACCATGAAAAGATAGGTACGCATGAACAAAACAGCAAATTCAAAATACAGCTCGTCCCCGTCTCCGAATAGTGAAATGATAGATTGCGGGAAAAATTGAAATGCGATAAAAGCAATAGTGGAAACAACAAGATTCCACTTTATTGCAAGCATGTAAGCCTCCCGTACCCGATGATATTGCCTTGCTCCATAGTTGAAACCGATAATCGGCTGTGTCCCTTGCGAGATTCCTACAACAATCGCAAGGATTATGGCATTTGTTTTCATAACAATTCCGCAAGCTGCCAAGGGAATATCCGTTCCATATTTTGTTAATGCGCCGTAATAAGTCAACGAATTGTACTGAATGATTTGAATCACGGTAACTGCAATCTGGTTTGAGCTGCTGCTTATCCCCATGTTGCAAATTTTCAGGCTTTCTTTAATGTCCAATAAAAACGACTCTTTTTCAAAATGGATTGTTTGGAAACGCCATAGATAACGGAGTGCGAGTATGAAAGAAAAAATTTGCCCAATAACCGTTGCCCAAGCTCCGCCGGCAATTCCCCAATCGCAAACAAAAATAAAAATGGGGTCAAGAATGGTATTGATAATAGCTCCCACAACCATGCAGACCATTGAATACTTTGGTTTTCCATCTGCTCGAATCAAATTGCTCATACCATTCGTTACAATGAGAAACGGCATTCCAATCAATGTTATGCTGGCATACTGCTTTGCATATGGAAATACATCTGTCGTTGCCCCAAATGCCTTTAGGAGCAAAGACAGAAAAGTTTCTCCAACCAGCAAATAAATAATTCCGAAAATTCCCATCAGAACAATACCATTTCCCGCTGCTTTGGCGGCAGCTTTCGGCTCTTTGCATCCAAGACAGAGGGAAACACGGGAAGCACTGCCAATTCCGACCAGTAGTGCAATGGCAAGGCAGATGGTAGAAAACGGGTAGGCAACATTGGTTGCTGCATTTCCCAAATAACCGACCCCTTGACCAATAAAAATCTGATCCACAATATTGTAGATTGAGCCGACAAGAGACGCCACAATACTGGGAACAGCAAAATTTTTCAACAGCTTTGAAATTTTTTCATAGCCCAGAGGATTTTCAGTCATTGAACTCCTCCCCCTTTCTCTCTATATGGAGTTCCGATGTGATATTTCTGCCCGCCTGTATTAAGAAATCCATAAAAAGGTTCTGCTCGGATTCGCTCATACCCTGCAATAAAAGAGCTTCTGTCTTTTCGCATATCATCTGTATCTCGTCAATAATAGACAATGCTCTTTCTGTAGGATACAATTTACATGTCCGCTTATCCTTATCATTGGGAGAACGTGTAATCATTCCCTGCTTTTCCAATGTCGCAACCGTCCGTACAATATTGCTTGGATGAACATAGAACATATTCAACAAAGAATCTTGTAGAATACCGGGCGAACGACAGATTTTGATTAAGAACATATATTGACTGTTGTTGATTCCATAGGGGGCAAGTTGCTTGTCCAAATAGATTTTGTAAAATCGGTCTGTTACGGAAAGCCATTTTAATAGTTTCATAGATATATTCCTCCTAACCTCCAGTATTATAACACAATATGCGTGCGCACGCAGCTACTTTTAACATTATATCTGTCGCTTTGTCCTCCTAAACACAAATCAATTCTACTCAGTGATTATCGGAAATGTGTACGGCGTATGCTGCCCAGTGAACATCTCCACGGGACACATCGAATTTTCACGGCTTCGCAAAACGGAAAGTGTCACCTTATGAACAGTCCCTTGCCGAGAGAAAAATAAATCGCTGGAAACGGGAACGCCCCCCGGCACTGTGCGTCTGGCACAGTGTCGGGGGCGTTTTTCCGTGTCTTAGTTATGAGCCAGTTCATTAAGGAGCTGCTTTCGATAGTCCACATCCAGATAATGTACAATAAGTTGCGCAAATTGAAAAAAGCATAAAAGAAGACATAGCTTGCAGGCTTTGGTAGAATGAAGTCACGACACACCATTCTGAAAGGAGACAGCAAACTATGTCCGAGAAAATTGTACAGCTGAATGAGGAAATTATCAAGGGTCAGCTCAAAGAATTAGTTCGAGGAAGTGTAGAAGAGACGCTGAACGAGCTGCTGGAAAAGGAGGCGGAGTCGCTGACGCAGGCGGCCCGCTATGAGCGCAACGAGGCCCGTCAGGGCTACCGCAGCGGTCACTACGACAGGAACCTTACCACGACCTCCGGTGACGTTACGCTCCACGTCCCCCGGCTCAAGGGCGTATCCTTCGAAACCGCCATCATTGAGCGGTATCGCCGCCGGGAGAGCAGCGTGGAGGAAGCCCTCATCGAGATGTATCTGGCGGGTGTTTCCGTGCGCCGTGTGGAGGACATCACGGAGGCACTGTGGGGCAGTAAGGTTTCGCCCGCTACCATCAGCGAGCTGAACAAGAAAGCCTACGTTCACATCGAGGACTGGCGCAACCGCCCCTTGCAGGGCGGGCGCTATCCATACGTCTACGTGGACGGTATCTACCTGCGCCGCAACTGGGGCGGAGAGTACGAAAATGTGGCAATTCTGGTGGCAATTGCCGTGAATGAGGACGGTTTTCGTGAGGTTTTGGGTGCCGCCGAGGGCATGAAGGAGGACAAGGCCAGCTGGGTCAGTTTCTTCCAATGGCTTCGTGGACGCGGCTTGGACGGCGTAAAGCTCATCGTCGGCGACAAGTGCATGGGGATGCTGGAGGCCGTGGGCGAGGTGTTTCCAGACGCCAAATATCAGCGCTGCACGGTGCATTTCTACCGCAATATTTTCTCTGTTGTGCCCAAATCTAAGGTCAAAATTGTGGCGAAAATGCTTAAAGCGATCCACGCGCAGGAGAGTAAGAAAGCCTCCCGTGAGAAGGCGAAAGCCGTGGTCGCCGAGCTGCGCGCCATGAAACTGAAGGAGGCTGCCAAGAAGGTCGAGGACGGCATTGAGGAGACACTGACTTACTGCGATTTTCCCAGCGAACACTGGACCCGCATCCGTACCAACAACGCGATCGAGCGGCTGAACCGTGAGATCCGCCGACGCACCCGTGTGGGGGGGACGTTCCCCGATGGCAACTCCGCCCTGATGCTGGTCTGCGCGAGGCTGCGCCATGTGGCAGGTACCCAGTGGGGCAACAAGAAATACATGAACATGAAGCACTTGGAGGCGGCTCTGGACGACGCCTCTATTGTCGGCTGACTTCACTCAGCCGGAGCCTGCAAATAAATTTGCGCATAAATCTTGACGGGACCCCGCTTTGATCCGGAGGAGCTGGTACATATCGGCGGGAACACCTACACCACCCGCACCCACGATTCCCTGAAAATCTCCAACGGGAAATGGTGCTGGTGGTCGCGGAATATCGGTGGCACGAATGCGCTGGACTATCTGACCCGCGTGGAGGGGCTTTCCTTTCTGGATGCCGTTCAGCGCATCCTTGGAGAATTGCCCCGTGTGCCGCCCAAATCAGAGCCAACCGCACCGCTCCCGAAAACTGAATTTACCCTCCCACCCAAACACGCCGACACCCGGCGTGTTTTTGCATATCTGCGGAGCCGCGGCATTGACGCGGAGATCATCAATCACTGCATCAAGCACGGGCAGCTTTACGAGGACGCCGAGCGTCATAACTGCGTATTTGTGGGCTACAAATATGGAACCCCTGCCTACGGTGCACTACGTGGGACGCTCTCAGAAACCACCTTCGCCGGTGAAGTCCCCGGCAGCGATAAGCGGTTTTCCTTCGCCGTCCCACTCCACGCCGGTGGCAAAACCCTCTGCGTGTTTGAATCCGCCATAGACGCCCTTTCTTACCTGACGCTGCTAAAGCTGCGGGGGCAGGATTGGCGCACCGCCAATACGCTGTCCCTCTCTGGCATCTATCAGCCACGGAAGGATGGCTCCATCCGATTCCCCGCGGCACTGGAGCAATATCTGACGGATAACCCCGGCGTAACGCGAATTGTGTTGTGCCTGGATAACGACGGGCCGGGACGGGCGGCGTCGGCGGCCATTCAAAAGAGACTTTCCGAGTATGAGGTCATCGACAATCCACCTCGCAGTGGAAAGGACTACAACGACCAGCTCCGGCTTGTGAAAGGGATCAGCGGCAGGGTAAAGACCCGTGGCGGTGAGGCGCGCTGATTTTCTTTTTCGGCTGGTTTAGGACTGCAAGCGGCCTGCGGCTGCTTTGCAGTCGCAAGCATAGCATTTGACCGGTCAAATGCGCTTGTTAAGGGGCGCAGCCCCTTAATATCCCCATACCCAAAGAAGGTGAACTGTTGCGAAAACGATATAAACGAGTGGAAATCCACTTAACCGAAGAAGAACACCGCCATTTGAAAAAGCAGGTGTCTTATACAGGCTTGAGTACAGAATCATTTATCCGTAGCCTCATCATGGGCCTTACCCTGTATCCACGTCCGCCTGATGAGTATGCCGAGATACGCCGCCAGCTCGCCGCCATCGGCAATAACATCAATCAGATCGCCCGCACAGTCAACGCCCGCGGTTTTGCCAGCGGTGAGGACATCGCCGCGATCACGGCGGCGCAGGAAACGATTTGGAACATCGCGGAGCGGCTGTGACATGGCATACACCAAGGTATTCGCCATCCGCGCAAGGCTGGACGACCGCGTGAAGTACGCCATCAATGGGGAAAAGACCGAGCTGGACGAGCGGATCGTCTACACCGCTGACCCGGAGAAAACCGATACTGTGCGCTTTGTGACCACGCTGAACTGCCGGTCTGCCGAAACCGCCTTTGATGTCATGCGGAAAACCAAGGAGAAATTCGGCAAGACGGGCGGCGTCCTCGGTTACCACTTCATCCAGTCCTTTGCGCCCGGTGAGGTGACGCCGGAGCAGGCCCATGAGATCGGGTGCGAGTTTGCGCGGCGATTATTCGGTGAGGATTTTGAGGTCGTCATCGGGACCCATTTAGACAAGGCCCACCCGCATAATCACATCGTGGTCAATTCTGTTTCCCGCACGGACGGCCACAAATACCATTCCAGCCCGGAAAGTTACTACAACGATGTGCGCGGCACTTCGGACGCACTGTGCCGGGAAAACGACCTATCCGTCATCGCCCCGCAGGGCAAGGGCAAGCATTACGCCGAGTGGAAGGCGGAGCAGGGCGGCAAGCCCACCGTGCGCGGCGTGATCCGCGCCGACATTGACACGATCATTGGGCAAGCCTACACCTACGATTCCTTTCTCATGCTGCTGCGAAAGAACGGTTACGAGGTACGCCGCAGCCCCAATCGGAAATACACCACGGTCAAGCCCCCCGGCGCAAAGCGGGCGATCCGCCTGGACAGCTTGGGCGAGGGCTACACCGAAGCGGACATTATGGCGCGGCTTTCCAAACAACGGCACGGTGGCATGGCCCCGCCGACCGTCACCCATGCCGTCAAGCGTTACCGAATAAAGGGCAAGCTGTCCACCGTCCGAAAAAAGAAAATTACCGGCTTTCACGCGCTCTATCTCCGCTACCTCTACCTGCTGCGTGGGGGCAGGCGGAAAAAACTGCCGCCCAAACTGCCCTTTTCCGTCAAGCGGGAGGTCATTCATTTGGAGCGGTATGAGCAGCAATTCAAATACCTTTTATCAAGCGGAATTACCACCGAAGCGGAGCTGGATCAGCGTATCCGTGTGCTGGAGTGGGACATCCGCTTGCTGGAGGAACAGAGAAAACCACTTTATCAGGAAAGGAGGAACACCAGCGATGAAGAAGCACAAGCCAAGTACAGCGCGGAGATCCAACAGCAGACTGCCGCCCTGCGTGAAAAGCGCGGGGAGCTGCGTCTGTGCCGCAGGATACAATCGGACATTCCGCGGGTATCCCAACAGCGCCAGCTGGCGCAGGCTGAACGGCAGGAAAATCTAAAGAACAAGGAGGAACACGAGCATGAGTACCAACGGTGAAACCGCTGACCTGATGGTGCGTGAGAGCATCCAGATCACCGAGAGTGCCCTCAAGCTGGCAGGGCTGGGGGCGAAAAATCTTGCCGCTCTTCTGATTGCCCTTGCCAATGACAATCAGAAGCTCGCCGGTAAAACCAACCTCAAGCGCCTGATCCACGACGGCGAGGAGCTGACGATTTTTTCCGTCAAGCAGGAGGACTTGAAGGGCTTTCAGATGGAAGCCAAACGCTATGGCGTCCTGTTTTACCCCATCGTCAACAAGGTGGAAAAGACCGGGACGATAGAAATTATGGCAAAAGCCAAAGATGCCAAGCAGATCAACCGCATTTTTGAACGCATGGGCTATCCTGCCCCGGTGAAGGAGGATACTGCCGCAAAAAAAGAGAACGCCCGCGCTCCGTCCGAGAACAGCTCCAAGGAGCGCGGGACTGGTGCGAGAGCGTCTACGGAACCGGCTGCGGAGAAAGCTGATGCCCGCCCCTCTGTCCGCAGCCGCCTGATGGCGCTGCAAGCCGCGGCGGAGCGGGATGGCACGGCACCCAACAAAGATACCGTGCGGGAAGCCATTCAAAAGGCTATGCCTACGCGGGAATAAATTGATTTTGAGAAGGAGAAACGAACATGGCAAAGTTAGACGATTTGATCCAGCAGAAGCAGCAGAGGGACGAGGACTGGAAGGCAAAGAAAACAGCGGAGCGCGAGGAATTGGGACAGCTATCCGACGATGCGGTCATGCACGTCACCAGCGAACCCGGCGCATATCTGCATTATCTGGATACGCAGGCCATCAACCCGCGATACAGCGCATCCAATGTGATGCTGGCGATGGCGCAGAACCCGGAGATCACCTACATCAACAGTCTGGAGGTGTGGAACCGGCTGGGGCGCAGCGTTAACCGCGATGAGAACGGCATGAAGATCCGTGTGTCGGACACCTATGTGAAGGACGGAAGGGAGTATCACGGCTATAAGATCGGGCGTGTGTTCGATATTTCTCAGACCCACGGCAAGGCCGGTGTTCCGGCGCTGAGCCTGAAAGACAATACACCGGAAATGGACGCCGCCCTGCGCCGATTGCTGGACAGTTCCCCCGTTCCCGTGGTCACCAGCAGCGCCATGTATCAGGATGCCGTTTATGATCCTAAGACGCAGAGCATTACGGTATCCAGCCGCCTGATCGACAGCAAGATATTTGCGGCGCTCTCCCGTGAGATCGTCCACGCCGGTATCCATGACCACGGACGCTATCCCTATTACAACCGCGAGGACTGCGCCATGGACGCCGAGAGCGTCAGCTATATGCTCTGCCGCAATTTCGGCGTGGAGACCCCGCAGCCCGACGTGAGCCGCGTGGGGCAGGTATTTGACGGCATGGAGGTGCAGGATCGCCGCGGTGTGGTAGACAGCCTGCAAAAGTATTTCCGTAAGCTGCAAAACGACATTCAGCGTGAGATCTCTCCGCAGGAGCGCAAGCAGCCGGATCAGAATCGGCCCGTTCGTTAAGAAAGAGAGGTATAATGTGAAAAAGAAATTTGCATTTGCTCTCTGCACGGCGCTGATGCTGTGCAGCATGAGCGTCGCGGCGCTGGCCGCAGAACCCATGACGGAAGCCGATACGGTATCCACGATGATCTCTGCCGCAGATACGCTCCCTGGCATTTCCGCCTATCCTGCCGAGGTCAGAGCCAGCGAGGAAAACGGCGTCTACCGTTTGGAAAAGGTCTACTACCTGACCGCAAAGGACGATCCCGCCACGATCCCCACCGCTGACTTTGAGCGCGAGGGCCGCACCTATACGCTCCTTGATTTGCTGAAAAATGACCAGACAGAAACGGACACGCGGGAGCATATCGAGGTGGTCACACTGGAGAGCAAGACCAAGGACATGGCGGAAATTCTGAAAATGCTGGAGCCGAAGCTGGAGGTCAAGACCGAGGACGGCTATGAGGGTGTCCTGTCCCTTGACCACACCACCATTCAGGTGGAGGCCGCAGGCTATGGGACCAGCAACCGCACGGTGACGGCGGAGCGTACCTATCCAAACCTCTCCGACGCGGATGTGTCTCTTGTTCCAAAGTCCGTGAACGAAAATGGCCGCACCCTGACCCTTGCCGATGTAAGCTGGCAGGAGGCGGCGGTCGATCCCACGGACGGCTACGACATTCCCATTCGCTACACTGCTGTGGCAAGCTACACCGGCACCGCCACCAGCAAGTATGCCACCGGCTACACCGTCACGGCGGACTATAAGGGTGACGTTACCCGTACAAGCTGCGATACAGTGGTCTATACCGCTGTCTTTTCCAGTGCTGGGAATGCGGCAGTGAAAACCGGACGCAGTAATTTTAACTGGCTGTGGCTGCTGATCCCCGTGGGAGCGGCGGCGTTGGGCGGCTGCGGCTATGCCGGTTATAAGGGCTATCGCCACTACATCAATAAGAAAAGAGGGTACGCCGCATGAAAAAATATCTGACCACGCTGCTGGCCGCCTGCTGTATGCTGGCGGCTTTTTCCATGCCTGCATCGGCATTGGAGTATCACTTTGACGGCCCGGACGCAGGACTGTTCGGACGCCCCACCTCGGACGATACCATTTATGTCACGATGGACAAGCCTGTGAATACCGACCGGAGCAAAAACGCCGCCTACATCCCGCCTGCTTTTGGCTCGCCTACCTCTTATACGCTGAATGCCGGGGAGCTGCTGACACCAAACCTTGTGAGCGGTTCAGTCGCGGGAACGACCAGCGGCACAGGCGGTGTGACCGTCCTGCCGCCCTCCACTTCCGGCAGCACCGGCGGAAACACCGGCTCCTACACGCAGACTAAGTACACGGCAGTCACAAAAGACCTCTATTACAGCGGCGGCCACCTCGGTACGCTGAAAATCCCCACCCTCGGCCTGTCTGTCAAGGTGTATCAGGGAACGGATGCGGACACGCTCCGCAAGGGCGCAGGACATTTCGCCAACACCTCCATTTGGGAAGGCAATGTGGCGATTGCGGGCCATAATCGGGGCGTCAATAACCACTTCGGAAAGATTCACACCCTCGACATTGGCGACACCATCAAGCTGACCACCCAGCTCGGCACACGCAGCTATGAGGTGTACTCTGTCAGTAAGATCGGCGTGGACGATACCAGTGTTCTGAACGACAGCACGGAAAATATCATCACCCTTGTCACCTGCGTGATGGATCAGCCGGATTACCGCTGGTGTGTGCAGGCAAAGGCCAGTTGATTTTTTGACAACAAAAATGAGCCACGCTATGCTGTATCTATCAAAACATAGGAGGTACAGACAATGAAGCGAGGAAGTTTTGCAGCCGGTTTTCTTACCTGCCTGTTGCTGATGGGCGTCACCACCACGGCCTTTGCCGCCGGGATCATGGCGGAGCGCAGCAATCACCGCATTTTTGTAGACGGGCAGGAGGTCCAGATGGAAGCCTATGTCATTAACGGCAACAATTATGTGAGGCTGCGCGACATTGGCGAGAAAGTTGGCTTCAATGTCTATTGGGACAGCACCAACGGTTGTGTGCAGGTGGAAAGCGGCAAGCCCTACACCGGAACCGCACCCCAGCAGACTGCCGCAGCACCCACAGACGGTTCCCGGTATGTTCCCAAGGTGGGCGATGTAATCCGCTGCAACGATGGTACGGACTACACTATTAAAGATGTATCCCGCTGGGATAAAAACGCTTTTTCCAGCGCACCGCTGGGAGAACTGCCTGCCGCCACCTGTGACTGGAGCAAGCTGCCCCAGCCGGAAATGCCGCAGGCAGAAGCGCGCCATTTCACAAGCGGCGGGCAGGACTACCTATTCCAGCGTAATCTCTATGAAACGCGCCGTATGCTCTACACCCTGTATAATGCCATCGGGGACAACCCGGAAACGTGGCAGAACGGCGCACCCGTGAGGTTTCCCAGCGGGAATGACAAGGTGAAGATCAACCTAAGCATCCCAGCAGAGGTTACGCCTCAGAGCTTCTGACCGTGGCGGGCGGAGCAGATCACGGAGCTGTTCAACTCCTGCCCTCCGGGGACCTACTCCATGGAGGCATGGGATGTCTACAAAAACGGCGTATTCCAGTACACCGAGTACAGCATCTATGTAAGCTGACAATTTCATATTCCAAGCAGGCGGTATGTGAAAAGCATACCGCCTTTTTATATCCAAAAAATTCAGGAGGAACGCACGATGAAAAAACGATTGATCTCCATGCTGCTGTTGGTGGTCATGGTGCTGGGGATGCTCCCGGCCACCGCTCTTGCCGCCAGCAGCGAGGAGGAAGCCCTGGGCGAAGTCAATATTTACAACGGAGAACAGAAGCTCTCCTATCTCTCCATCAATGGCCGCATCCGTGAGCTGATCTATACCTATTTCAACCATGTGGATGCCAACGGCAGGACGAAGGAGATTCCCGCGTACTGCGTCAATCCGAATACAACGGGTGTGCCGCAGACCGTGGCCCCCGGCGAGAGTATCAAATACATCGCCAAGGAAAAAGGCAGTGACCCGAAGGTCATGGGCATCATCGCCAACGGGTATCCCACCCGTGGCCTTTCGGAGCTGAAGCTGGAAAACAAATATCACGCCTACTATGCGACTAAAATGGCGCTGTGGTGCTATCTGCTTCCCAACTGGAACATCAATAACCTGAAGGTCAATCCCAACCTGACCGGTGCGGAGCTTCAGCGGGCGCGGGCTATCCTTGCCGCTGCCAAGGACATCTATGTGCGCGGCACGGCGTGGAGCAAGGTGTACTCGCCCCGTGTTACCGCCACGGCTGACCGGGATACCGCTTATGCTGTTACAGTAGACGGACAGCAGTACAAGCAGCAGGTGTTTACGGTCCACTCGGATACCTGGGTATGCGACTATGCCATCCGTGTTGCATTTTCGGACCCTGCTTCTGTTCCCGCAGGAACGCGCATCGTGGATATGGACAATAAGGATATTACCACCATCACCACCTCCGGCACCGGGGACGGCTATGCGGGCAAGTTCAAGGTGCTGTACCCCGCCGCTGCGGTGGCAAGCAAGACCGGCAGCGTCCAGTTGTCCTTTACCACCGATGTTTACAAATATGCCGTGTTCTACGCTACTTGCGCGGAGGTCAGCAAATACGGCCAGCTCCAGAATTATATGTGCGACACCGACCCCACCGTTACCATGCGGCTGTCCACATACAGCAATTATGCTGATAACAATGAGGTTGAGCCGCCCGACACCGGCCTGAAAATCATCAAGCTGGAAAAGGGTACGGATACTCCTCTCAGCGGCGCTATTTTTGAGGTGGTCGGTCCCGACGGAGCCACTGTCGGCACCTTCGCTACCGGCTCGGACGGCACCGTGACCATCCCTCTGACACTGGCGGGCAACTACACCGTGTATGAGCGCGTGGCCCCACTGAACCATCTTATCAGCGATACTCCCGCGCAGAACATCAAGGTGGCGTATGGCAAAGTGGCGGAGCTGACCTGCTGGAACGAGCCTTACGGCACGCTCCGCATTGAAAAGCTGTCCAACACCGGCGCACACCTGCCCGGAGCGATGGTGCAGATCAAGCACATTGAGAGCGGCGTGACCTACACCGCTGAAACCAATTTTGCGGGCTATGCCATTTTCGATGAGATCAAGCCCGGTGCGTATGAAATCCGCGAAATCACCGCGCCCTCCGGCTGGCTGAAGGACGACGCCACCTATACGGCTTCCGTGGCCACCGGCGAAACCACCACTTTTTCGCTGGTAAACAAGGAGCTGCCCGGTCTGCGGATCATCAAGTATGATCGCAAGAACATGGTGGCGATGGCCAATGTCACCTTTGAAATTTTCCGAGACAGTGTTTCTCTCGGTAAATTCCGCACGGACGAGTTTGGCGAAATTCTCTTGACCGATGCTGCCCCCGGCACCTACCGCGCCGTGGAGGTGGATACTGGCAGTGACGGACATATCCTTGACACCACGCCGCAGGAGGTGGAGCTGTCCGCTGGTGATGGCATCAAGGAGCTGCTGTTCTTCAACGATGTAAAGCCCGGTATGCGGCTCATCAAGGTGGACAGCACCGATCCCAGCAAGGTCATTCCCAACGCAGTTTTTGAAATTAAGTCCGTGGCTGGTGATTACGGCCCCAAGGAATTTACCACCGATCAGAACGGCGAGATCGACCTCTCCAAGCTGCCCACCGGCGCGTATGTGGTGACGGAGAAAGCCTGTGAGGGCTATATCATCGACCAGGCCCAGCGTATCATCCAGCTTGACGCCAACGAGGACGCACAGTTCGTATTCACCAACACCATCAAGCCCTCGTTGCAGATCATCAAGACCAGCTCGGACGGGAGCCGCCTGAAAAATGTTCATTTCCGTATCGCTAAAATCGAGGACGGAACGCATTATCTCGACCGCACCACCAATGAACAGGGCGAAATTCTGATTGCCGATTTGGAACCCGGTGTTTACTCCGTCAAGGAAACCGCCACGGATTCCTCACACATCCTCGACCTGCGGGAGTATCACATGGAGCTGTTCGCAGGCCGAACCAGCACCCTGACCATTGAAAATCAGAAGCGCCCCAACCTGACCGTCTACAAGCACGACGCCGACACCGGTGAGCCGATTGCGAACACCGTGTTTGAAGTCCGCGCCGCAGACGGCCACAGTGTCGACCAAATCAAGACGGACAGCGAGGGCAAAGCGGAACTGAAAAATCTGCTGCCCGGTGTGTATGAGATCTCTGAAAAATCCGTGCCGTCCCCCTATCTGCTGGACGCGCCCAGTCAGCTTGCAACACTTTACCCCAACCGCGACCACACCGTTTATTTTGAAAACCATCAGAAACCCAATTTGACCGTCAAAAAGGTGGACAGCGTGACGGGAGATCCCTTGCAGGGGGCAAAATTCCATGTTACCTACGCCAGCAATAACACATCATCCGGCGAGATCAATGACCTTGGCACTTTCTATACCGACGAAAGCGGCCAATTCCAACTCACCGGTCTGCGGGACGGCTGGTACAAGGTAACGGAGCAGGAGCCGCCCACGGGGTACGCCATCAAAGAGGCCACGCAGGAGGTCTACATCAAGTCCGGCACCGGTAAGGTGCTGACCTTTGAAAACATTCCGCTCTCTGCCCTCGTCGTGTGGAAGTACGATTCCGTCACAGGCGAAGCGGTGAGCAACGCCGTGTTCCAAGTGAAATACCTCGGCGGCACCAGCGGGACGGGCGGTACGGTCATCGGCACTTACAAGACTTCCGCCAACGGCAGCTTCACCGTTACCGGCCTGAAGGAAGGTACTTACATTGTAGAGGAGCTTGCCAGCGACAGCGGCCATGTCATTGACACCGCGCCCCAGACCGCCTATATCAGCGGCAAGCAGCAGGATGTGGTGCAGCTCTATTTTGGCAACAGTCCCAAGGGCAGCCTGCTCGTCAAGAAGATCGACAGCGCGACACACGCGCCGCTCTCCGATGTGGAGTTTATGGTGACGACTGCGGACGGAACGGTGGTGGGCGATGCCAACGGCAAATATGTGACAGACAGCGCAGGCAGCTTCACAATCAGCAATATCAACCCCGGCACAACGCTGGTGGTAAAAGAAACCCGCGCCAAGAGCGGCTATGTACTGGACGATACGCCGCAGACGGCCACCATCAGGGCGGGCCAGACCGTGACGCTGGAGTTCCGCAACGCGCCGAAAGGCTCTCTCATCATTGTAAAAAAGGATGCTGTGACCGGCAAGGCGCTGAAAGGCGTGACTTTTACCGTTACCACTTCCTCCGGCCGGTTCGCTGCGGATGCCGAGGGACAGATCAGCTCCAACGGCCTCTATTACACCGATGAGAACGGAAAAATCATTCTCTCCGGGCTGGCTCCCGACACCTATGTGGTAACGGAAACCGCAACGATCCCCGGCTATGTACTGGACAGCACCCCGCAGACCGTGGTGGTCAACACCAACGACACGCAGACGCTCACTTTTACCAACAAACCCATCGGTGGGCTTATCCTCATCAAGAGCGATGAGGACAGCGGCAAGCGCATCTCCGGCGTTCAGTTTGAGGTGCGTAAGATGAACGACGAGATTATTGGCAGCTACACTACGGACAATAATGGTGTGATCCAGCTTCCTGAACTGGAAAGCGGCTGGTACACCGTGACGGAGCTGAAAGCCGCGTCCGGCTACCTGTTGGATACCACGCCCCACCGCATTGAGGTCAAGGACGGGCAGACGGCCACGCTGGAGATCACCAATCACAAGTCCTCCCGCATTTTGCTCCACAAGGTGGACAAGGCCACCGGCAAGGGCATCTATGGCGCGGTGTTCCTGCTGTACGACAGCAGTCACAATCCTATTGGGGAATATGTGACCGATCAGGACGGCTACATCTACGCCGATGAGGGACTGGCCGATGGCCGCTATTATCTGCGTGAGATCAAAGCCGCCCCCGGTTATGTGCTTGATCCTGAACTGAAAACGATCTATGTCCGTTACGGCTCCACCACAGAAATCGAGTGGAGCAATACTGCGGAGTGCGGTCAGATCCAGATCATCAAAAAATCTGCGAACGACAATCCTATCAATGGTCTGCCTGCCGGGACGCTGCTGGAGGGCGCAGTGTTTGAGATCTACGACAAAGCGGGTAACGTGGTGGACACCATCAAGTCCGACCGCAACGGACGCGCCGTTTCCAAGACGCTGCCGTTGTCCCGCTATACCGTCCGCGAGATCAAAGCGCCTGCGAATTACTCCATCAACCCCACAGCGATGACCGCCTATCTGGAATTCAACGGACAGATCGTCACCTTTGAAGTGCAGAATACCAGCGTTTCCACCGGCGTATCCATTAAGAAAACCGGCCCTGTGCAGGCTGTCCCCGGTCAGCCCATCCGTTATGTGTTCTCGCAGATCAAGAACAGCTCCACCGTTGCCCTCGACTCCTTCTATTGGCGCGATCAGCTTCCCGCGCAGGTGACGCTGAGCAAAATCGTCACGGGCAGCTACAATCAGCCGCTTTCCTACAAGGTGGTCTATAAGACCAACCTTTCCGGGGACTACCGTACTTTGGCGGACAACCTGAGTACAAGCAAGGTTTACGTATTGGACGCTCGTCCCGCTGTCCTCGGCCTTGCCGCCAATGAGCGTGTTACCGAAGTCATGTTCGTATTCGGAAATGTAAAGGCGGGCTTTGCACAGGTAGAAACACCTTATATCTACGCCACTGCCCGCAGCGGTCTTGCCAACAATGCCAGCGTTGTGAATGTGGCAGATGTGGGTGGCCTTTACAACGGGCAGTGGATTCAGGCGGTGTCCCGCTGGCTCACTACCGTCTACACCAAAACAAAGGTGAGACTGCCCAAGACGGGGTACTAAGCCTTGCGGCAGAATGACTTTCGCAGTGCTGCCCATGTGTGGGCGGCGCTTTCCCCGTTGGTCCTCTGGCTGGCGGCAATCGCCGCCTAGGCCTACGAGGACGGTATGAACCTCTTTCAATGGATGGGGCGTTTCAGCCAAGTGCTGGTGCGCCCCTTGTCGATGGGTAGGCTCGCCCAGACATACAA
>OJKC01000692.1_pt1 | contig 26176 bp, 22 predicted proteins | sample 1596401 | NCBI WGS metagenome assembly OJKC01 (sample SAMEA4350162, study PRJEB24818) | metagenome | biome: human; feature: gut; material: faeces | place: Denmark | collected 2013-09 | reverse complement strand
CTGTATGCGACGCATAAATTGATCGTATATGGCTATCTTATTACCGTAAAGTTCCATAAACGTCGGTTCTATGTATTCGCCCGGCCCTCTTCCGTGACTCCCGATAGAGCGTACGAACTGTCCCGATTTGGAGAACATCTTTACCGATTTGGAGGTGTATCCGTCCCGTAATATCAATACGCTGTCCAGAAAGATAATCTGATCAATTGCTCCTATCGTCGCTTCTGTATCGCTACTGAGTCTTATAAATGAAACGGAATCGCAAATTTCTTCTACGTTAAATGCTGAACTCCCGTCAATTTCCTTCACGTCGATAGTTCGAAACGAATCTCGATAGATTTTCATTTCAGAGACGGGGCGGCCATCTTCTTTGATTCCCTCTTTTGAGATATTCGAACAACCCCCAAAAAGGAATATCAGAAATGTAATTCCGAATAATTTTTTTGTCATAAACGATTTTAATCTAAAAAGATTGTTTTTCGCAAAAGCGTTTGTCCGGTGCTGCGCATAAGTTCTGCTTCTCTTTCGTTTACAATCGTTACCGGATCTTTGCATGTCCGTGTAGGATGATTTTCCCAATTATTATCCGCTGTCCTAATTAGTTATAAAGTATTATGTTTATTGCTTATATCAAATGTCTTTTGACGGATGACCGACAGTCCTGCGCGATTATCGTATTGAAAAAATACCGGCGCCCATCGTGAGCGCCGGCATTGTAGTGGAAAATTCGAATTACAAACCCGGCGTTTCGACTTCGTAATTTTGTGTTCCGGTTATATTTTCGATCCAGACCCAGTAGGCCGGCTGCCCGTGAAAGCTGCCCGAGCGTTCGACCCGCACGTCGGCCCCGCCTTTTGCGCGTACCGCTTCGGCGATCCGGTCGGCCTCAGCCTGCCCGGTATAGGGGCCGAAGCGGATGTCCAGCGCCGGCACCGGTTTGTCGCACCGCAGCGTGAAACGTTGGCCGCGCCGGTAGGCGTAGTCGATCGTGGCGCTCTCCAGTCGGTCGCCGCTGCGGGTCATCACGCGGGCTCCGGTTACTTCCAGTCCGTTCAGCGGGTCGGGGATACGCGGCAGCAGCCGTACCCGGTCGTCGCGCGAGTCGTCCACGCCGGCACAGATTTCCAGCGCGTTCATGGCCGGTCCCTGATTGGCTCCGTTGCTCAGGTCGCAGATGCGGTACCAACGGCCGTCGGGCATGATGTTCGCCCCTTCGGGGATGATCCACATCCATTTTCGCCAGTCGATCCCGCGCGTGCTGTCTGCGTAATTCATGTTTTTGTCGTACGTGTAGCGGGCGATGCTGACCAGCAGCCGTCCGGCATTGTCCATTTGGTCGAGCACCAGCGCCGAGTGGGTCAGCCACCCGATACCGTATCCCATGCCGAGCACCGGGGTATCGCCGTAGCGTTGGTTCAGTTGGCGTCTGAGCGTGTGACGCGTGATCGGCGTTAGGTCTTCGTCCATCCGCTGCGGGTCGAGCCCTTCTGCGCCCATTTCGGCGTCTGCGGAGGATGCAAATGGCAGAACCTTCCCTACGCCGAACAGCTCCGCTTCAAGACCGAGCAGGTGCGCGACCAGCTCGCCCGCATCGGCAAGATCGAGTTGCCCGAAATCCGCCCCTGCCTCGCCTCGGCCGAGACGCAGTTCTACCGCAACAAGCTGGAATTCACCTTCGCACCGCGCCGCTGGATGACCTACGAGGAGATCGCCGCCGGAGGCGACATCGACGCCGGCCCCGCGCTGGGATTCCATATCCCCAACCTCTTCGACAAGGTGCTCGACATCGAAAAGTGCTGGTTGCAGCCCGAGCCGTCGAACGCGCTGCGCAACGAGATCAAGCGCTTCGCGCTCGAACACGGCTATTCGTTCCACAACATCCGCGAGCACGCGGGGCTGATGCGCAACCTCATCGTCCGCACCGCCTCGACGGGCGAGGTCATGGCCATCGTCGTATTCGGCGAAGAGGACACGCCCCGCATCGAGGCGCTGATGAGCCACGTCGCGGAACGTTTTCCTCAGATCACGTCGCTCTTCTACGTGGTCAACACCAAGTGGAACGACTCGCTGGCAGACCTCACGCCCGTACTCTACCGCGGCAAGGACCATATCCTCGAACAGATGGAGGGGCTGCGTTTCAAGGTGGGCCCCAAATCGTTCTACCAGACCAATTCGGCGCAGGCCTACGAACTCTACAAGGTGGCGCGCGACTTCGCGGCGCTCACCGGCGGCGAGACGCTCTACGACCTCTACACCGGCACGGGCACCATCGCCAACTTCTGCGCCGCACGCTGCGCCAAGATCGTGGGCGTGGAGTACGTCCCCGAAGCGATCGACGACGCGAAGGTCAATTCGGCGCTCAACGGCATCGGCAACACGCGCTTCTACGCCGGCGACATGAAGGCGGTGCTCGACGACGCGTTCGTGGCCGCCAACGGCCGCCCCGACGTCATCATCCTCGATCCGCCGCGCGCGGGGGTCGACCAGCCCGTGATCGACGTCATCCTGCGCGCCGCCCCCGAGCGGATCGTCTACGTGAGCTGCAATCCCGCCACGCAGGCGCGCGACCTGGCGCTCATGGACGGCGCCTACCGCGTCGAAGCGGTACAGCCCGTCGACATGTTCCCCCACACGCACCACGTGGAGAACGTGGTCAAACTCGTGCGGCGATAGCGAAAGCCGTGCATTCGGGCAGGCCGGAGGCCTGCTAAAAACAGGACACCAGCAAATAATCATCGTTGCGCGAAGCGCACAATAACTTCCGCATTGCAAAGGATCGCTCGAAAAGTTTTCTTCTCACAGATTCTTTTCTTGTGCTTTTGGCTTGATCCAAAAGCACCAAAAGATCAAGCACAGCGAAAATAGCGGAAGCAGTGCGATCCCGCAGACCGGAGACCTGCTAAAACTGAGTAAAAGAAATCAAAATCATTGTTGCGCGAAGCGCACAACAGTCTCCGCATTGCGAAAAGTGCGGAAAAAGAAACGAGCAGCGACGAGCGTTAAAAAACGGGGCCGGTTTGCTTGCAAACCCGCGACAGGCGCCCGTTTTAGCGAGGCGCTGTGAGTTTCCCGCAGCTTTTCGCCTGGCGGACACTTTTGGCACCACCTTTCGGTGACAAAAGGTGGTAAATCCGCTCCTTGCAGGAGACGCACAATCGGAGGGGCAGGATTGTTTCCCGAAGGATCGATCGAAAAAAAATTCTCTTAGATTCTTTCTTCCGTGCTTTTGGCTTGATCCAAAAGCACCAAAAGATCAAGCACAGCGAAAAGCAGCGGGCGGCGACGTAAAAAAACGCCCCGAAACACGGAAGCATTTCGGGGCGTACACGTCATCTGCCGGCGGAGTTACGCCACTTTGAGCGTAACGCCCGCCTTTGCGGGGAGAATCTTTACTTTGGCGCCTTCGTTGACGCGGCCTTCGATGATGAGCGTCGAGAGCGGTTCCTCGACATTGTCGAGCAGCGTCCGTTTGAGCGACCGCACGCCGTAGCGCGCCTCGTAGCCCATGACCGCCAGCCGGCGTTTCGCCTCGGCCGAGATCTCCACCTTGTAGCCCAGCCGTTGCGTGCGGGCCAGCAGGCGGCGCAATTCCAGCTCGACGATGCGTTCCACGTCTTCGAGCGTGAGCGTGCGGAAGACGATGATGTCGTCGATGCGGTTGAGGAACTCCGGCGCGAAGGTGCGTTCGAGCGCCTTGCGGTACTCGATCCGCGGTGCGGCCTGTTCGACGACCGTCTTCGACGAGGTGGAGTAACCCACCTGTACGGCTCGCTGCACGGCGGCGCGCGAACCGACGTTCGAGGTCATGATGATGACCGTGTTGCGGAAATCGACCTTGCGGCCCGATCCGTCGGTAAGGTGTCCTTCGTCGAAGATTTGGAGCATGGCGTTGAAAACTTCGGGATGCGCCTTCTCGATCTCGTCGAACAGCACCACCGCGTAGGGCTGGCGGCGTACCGCTTCGGTGAGCTGGCCGCCTTCGCCGTAACCGACGTAGCCCGGAGGGGAGCCGATCAGACGCGAGACGTTGTGTTTCTCGCCGTACTCGCTCATGTCGATGCGGATCAGTCCGCGCCGTTCGTCGAAGAGCCATTTCGACAGTTCCTTGGCCAACAGCGTCTTGCCGACGCCCGTCGGGCCGACGAAGAGGAAGACGCCGATCGGGCGGTTCTCGTCTTTGAGTCCGGCGCGCGAGCGCTGGATCGAGAGCGCCACCTTCTCCACGGCGGCATCCTGTCCGATGACACGGCCGGCGAGGTAGTCTTTGAGTCCGCGCAGGCGTCCCAGCTCGCCCGTCGTGATCCGTTCGATCGGGATGCCCGTCGCCGAAGTGATGACCTGCGCGATGTGTTCGGCGCGGATCTCCGCCGGATGGCTTTCGAGCGACCGCTGCCACTCGGCGCGGCTCTCGTCCAGTTTCGAACGCAGCGCCAGCTCCCGCAGACGTGCTGCGGCCGCCTTTTCGTAGACGAGCTGGCGGACCGCTTCGCGGCGTTCCTCGCAGGTCGAGGCCAGCGCGGCCTCCATTTCGCGCAGCGTGTCCGGTTCGCGCGCCGTTTGCAGATGCATCCGCGACCCCGCCTCGTCGAGCACGTCGATGGCCTTGTCGGGGAAGAAGCGGTCGGTGATATAGCGGTTCGTGAGCGTCACGCACGCTTCGAGCGCCTCGTCCGTGTAGCGGACTTTGTGGTGCGCCTCGTAGCGGGGCGCGATGTTGCGCAGAATTTGGAGCGTCTCCTCGCACGAGGTCGGTTCGACCAGCACGCGCTGGAAGCGGCGTTCGAGCGCCGAGTCCTTCTCGATGTTCTCGCGGTACTCGTCGAGCGTCGTGGCGCCGATGGTCTGCAACTCGCCGCGCGCAAGCGCCGGTTTGAGGATATTGGCCGTGTCGAGACTTCCCTGAGTCGACCCCGCGCCGACGATGGTGTGGATCTCGTCGATGAAGATGATCGTGTCGTCGGCCTTGCGCAGCTCGTCGAGCAGTTGCTGCATCCGCTCCTCGAATTCGCCGCGGAACTTCGTGCCCGCCACCAGCGACGAGACGTCGAGCGAATAGAGCCGCTTGCCCGCGATGGTGTAGGGAACGTCGCCCGCTGCGATCCGCAGCGCGAGCCCCTCGACGATGGCGCTCTTGCCCACGCCCGCTTCGCCGATCAGGATCGGATTGTTTTTCTTGCGGCGCGAGAGAATCTGCACCACGCGCTCGATCTCGCATTCGCGGCCGATCACGGGGTCGATTTTCCCTTCACGCGCCTGCCGGGTCAGGTCTACGCCGAACTTGTCGAGCATCCGGCTGCCTTCGGCGGCCCGCTGTCCCTGCTCGGAGTAGTCGAGCAGGCGGACGTGCAGCTCGGCGCGCGGTTCGTCGGCCGCGCTCATGCGGCGGATTTCGTCCTCGACGACGGCCGGCGTGATGTGGTACATTTCCAATACGTGCGCGCCGATCGTCTGCTCGTCGCTGATGATGGCATGTAAGGCGTGGGCCGTAGAGACGCTGGGAGCAGTACGATAACGTTTGCGCAACTCGTTCGCGAACTGAACGTAAAACTCTTCGGGATTTCCGGCCGGGCCGTCGGTACGCTCCTGCAAATCGCGTTCGATGCGCAGGCGAACCTGATATAGTTCCCAGTCCTTGAGACGGGCTGAAAGCAATTGATAGGCCAACGATCCCTCCTCCCGTACAATCTCGAGCAGCAAGCGATCCTTCAACCAACGGGTCTCTCCTTGTTTCGATGTGTCGAACGCCGTGCGGGCGATCAGCCCTTCGAGCGTCTTTGAAATCTTGGTCTGCATAAAATTCGTCGTCTAATAATTCGCTGACAAAACGCTTTGCGGAGAGGCGATATTGTGTATTCTTATAGAAATATTAAACTTATTAATAAATAATATGACAATTTGGGAGATAACCGGCAATCGAAACGCGCCGCATTCTATTATAAAACTGTATATCAACACGCTGCACCAAAGTATTCCGTTTCGTCGAGGCAGCGGGCCGGAAGGTGTACGGGATCTTCCACGATGCCTTCCGGAGCGTTTCAACGGCGTTTCGCACCGCTCGGCCAACGGCGAAGCGGGCGAAGAATCCATCAAAAAATAGCCGAAAAGGAAACTGAAATGAAAAAATCGTTATATTTGGTGCATCTAATCATCTTTTCAAATCGAATTAAGAGTTTATGAGAAAAAAGTGTGTTCGTGCGGCATGGTCGTTCGCATTGTGTCTTTCCGTCGCATTGGCGGCTTGCGACGACGAAAACAACGAAAACGACGGGCCCGTAGTTCCCCCCCCCGTCGATGAATCGATCGATTTGACGGCTTCGGAGGCGTATGCCAACTGCTTCATCGTCACGGAGGCCGACGAGTATCGGTTTGCGACGCGCAAGGTCGACGGCTCGGACGTCGAAGGAATTGTTTCCGTCGACTGGCTGTGGTCGACAAAGAATGCAGCGGGAAACCCGTTGGTTTCCGAGGTCTCCTACAAAGACGGTATCGTGCATTTCACGTCGGATGGTACGGAAGGCAATACCGTGTTGGCGGCTTTCGATGCGAAGGGCGAGGTGATTTGGAGCTGGCATCTATGGATGACCGATCAGCCGGAGCTGTTCGCCTACGACGAGGGAGGAGAATTGATGGATCGCAATCTCGGAGCGACCAGCGCCCTGGAAGCAGACGGGGCGGCCTCCTTCGGCCTACTCTATCAATGGGGACGCAAAGATCCCTTTTACGGCGGCGAAAAGAACGAAGATTCGGGCGACGGCGTCTTCCTGCGGGCACGGGAATCGACGATCGTCAATCCGGCTCATGCATCGTTGGCATGGATCGCCGTGCAGTGCGACGAGCAGGTAGGCACGGTAGCTTATGCGACGGCGCACCCGACGACCTTCCTTTTCAACTCGCCCAACGGCAACAAGGATTGGCTCTTCACCGGCGAGGACGCCTTGTGGGACAATGCAGGGAAGAAGACGAATTACGATCCATGTCCCGCCGGTTACCGGGTGCCGGATCAGGCCGCATGGGGCAATATCTCCTCGTACAACGTGGACGACGGGCCGAACAGCGACGGCAAGTACTATACGACGGACTCCGGTGCGAAGACTTGGTTCCCGCTTTGCGGCCATCGCTGGGGAGACAAGGACGCCGGTAAACTGGGCTATGTAGGCGCTTACGGAACGATGGGATGCTGGCAGCGTACGGCGGAAGGTTCGAATGCCGCGATGTTCTATACGATGTACGGCACTTATGCAACGGCAAAATACGCTTTCAACAGAGCGTCGGCCTCGTCGGTTCGTTGCCAGAAAACGAACTGATCCGCCGGTCACGGAACCGACCAGATCACATCCATCCTTTTTACACTCCCGCCGCAATTGTGCGGCGGGAATTTTTCGCGACGAAGCGAGACCGAAATCCGGAATTCAGGGATGCGCTCCCGTGCTCCGGGGCCACTCGCCGATCTCCATGTCGCGCACCTCGGCGCCGTCGACGACGAAACGCAGCGCCGTGCGGACTTTGTGGATGCCGTAATTTCCCGCTCCGCCGGGGTTGAGGTGGAGCAGTCGGTAGACCGGATCGTAGATGATCCGCAGGATGTGGGAGTGTCCCGCCACGAAGAGCGTGGGGCGTGCCGACCGGATGCGCGGGAGGATGCGCGGGTCGTAGTGGCGCGGATAGCCGCCGATGTGGGTCATGAGCACCGTCGCCTCTTCGCACCGGAAGAAGTCGACCAGCGGCCAGACGCGCCGCATCGTGCCGCCGTCGGTATTGCCGCAGACGGCCCGCAGAGGTTTGAAGGCGGCGATGCGGTCGGCCAGTTCCAGCGAGCCGATGTCGCCGGCGTGCCAGATCTCGTCGACGTCCGTGAGAAAGCCGCGCAGCGTGTCGTCGAAGGTGCCGTGCGTGTCCGAGATGAGTCCGATGCGTTTCATGTGCGGGAAGTTTGGAATGCCCGGCGTCCGCCTGCGAGGCAGAGCGCACCGATCGCGCCCGCGACGACTGCTGCCGCGAGGTCGGCCGACCGGAAGTCGCAGGCGAGACTCATGGCGGCGAATCCGGCGAGGCCCCGCAGGGCGAACACGGCGCCGATCGCGTAGACGGCGGGGCGCAGCAGCGGCAGCGGGCGGATCGCGCCGGCGGCCGAAAGGGCGTAAAGACCGCATACGGTCAGTCCGCAGGCGACGCCGAGGGTGATCAGATAGGGGATCGGCGGCCACAAGGCTGCCAGCCGGTCCATGAACGGTTCGATCCGGTAGAGCCGGAATGCGGCGTCGAGGCGGAAGAGGCAGAGCACGTGTCCGGCAGCCAGCAGGAAATTCAGAACGGCAGCTGTTTTCAACATGGGATTCAGTATTTTCCCTTCCACAGTTGGCGGATGCGCTCGGCGATCTTCGCCTCGGCGGGGTTCTGCGCGTTCGGTTCGTAGAAACGGCGGCCGACGAGGGTTTCGGGCATGAATTCCAGATCGGCGAAGCCGCCGTAGTCGTGGGCGTACTTGTATCCCTTGCCGTAGCCCGCCTGATCCATCAACTTGGTCGGCGCGTTACGCAGATGGAGCGGCACGGGACGGTTCGTCGTGTCGTGTTCGACGAAGGAGAGCGCCTTGTTGATAGCCATGTAGGCCGAGTTGCTCTTGGGCGACGTGGCCAGATAGATCGTCGCTTCGGCCAGCGGAATGCGGGCCTCGGGCATACCGATCTTGTGCACCGTATCGAAGCAGGCATTGGCCAGCAGCAGGGCGTTGGGATTGGCCAGTCCGATGTCCTCCGAGGCGAGAATCACCAGCCGGCGGGCGATGAAGCGGGGCTCCTCGCCGCCGGCGAGCATCCGTGCCAGGTAGTAGATCGCAGCATTGGGATCGCTGCCCCGCACCGATTTGATGAAGGCCGAGATGACATCGTAGTGCTGTTCGCCGTTCTTGTCGTAGAGGGCGATGTTCTGTTGCAGGCAGTCGGTGACCAGCCGGTCGGTGATCGTCAGCCGGCCCTCGTTGGCCGCCAGCAGAATGTCCAGAATATTGAGCAGCTTGCGCGCATCGCCGCCCGAGAAGCGGAACAGCGCCTCCGTTTCGCGCACGTCGATCCCCCGCTCGCGCAGTTCGGGGTCGGTGGCGATCGCACGGTCGAGCAGCCGTTGCAGCTGGGCGTCCTCCATCGGTCGCAGGATGTAGACCTGGCAGCGGCTCAACAGCGGCGAAATCACCTCGAACGAAGGGTTTTCGGTCGTGGCGCCCACGAGCGTCACGACACCCTGCTCGACGGCCCCCAGCAGCGAATCCTGCTGCGACTTGTTGAAACGGTGGATTTCGTCGATGAACAGGATCGGCGGCGGCGTGTTGAAGAAGTGCTGCTTGCGGGCCGATTCGATCACTTCGCGCACATCCTTGACCCCCGACGTAACGGCCGACAGCGTGAAGAAGGGGCGTTTGAGCTCCGTGGCCACGATCTTAGCCAGCGTGGTCTTCCCCACCCCCGGAGGCCCCCAGAGGATGAACGACGGGACGTTGCCCGTCTCCAGAAACTTGCGGAAAACGCCGTTGCCGCCCACCAGATGCTCCTGCCCGATGTAGTCGTCGAGCGTGCGGGGACGGAGGCGTTCGGCCAAAGGAATCGACATAAGCTAACGGTTGAGCAGTCAAATGTACGTTTTTTTCACGGAACGGCAAAGCGAATGCCCGAAACTTGCGGCCGACATCTTGCGCAAAATAGAAAATCACTTTGCGCGAAGCGCACGACGAATCCGCATCGTGAAAAATCGGGAAAAAGGAACGGCGACGGTTCCGCCGTTAAGAAACGCAGGCGCAAGCTTGTCCGCGCAGCGTTTTGGGCGTAACCGGAGACAACTCCCCGATTTTTCACCCTGTCGAATGCTTTTGGCGCCACCTTTTGGCACCAAAAGGCGGTAGAACACGCTACAAGCGAATTCCCGAAGCGGGAATTTCCCCGATTCCCGATCGTGCATATATTCTTCGTACTTTTGGCTTGCCCCGAAAGTACCAAAAGGTCAAGTACGGCGAACTATCTACGGCACTCGGTGCCGTAGATAGTCGAAATCGAAAAAGCCTCCGTTGTCGGAGGCTTTTTCGTGGCGGTTGGCCGCAGGCCGGTTGTTCGGATGCCGTACGGTCAGAAGACGAACTTTTCGAGTTTCAGTTCGCCCAGTTCATTGAGCCGCGGAACGAGGGTCGTGAAATGCGAGGTCGTCTCATGGGCGGCGAGCGCCTTGGCGTCGCTCCATGTCTCGCAGATCATCAGTACGTCGGGGCGCGTGGCGCTCTCGAACAGATCGTAGGCGACGCAGCCCGCATCTTTGAGCGAAGCCGCTACCAGTTCCTTGGCCGTGGCGACCGTCTCTTCACGGTTGGTCGCCGTCGTGCGGATAAATACATTGAGTCGTATCATCGTTTTTTCGTTTTGAAGGTTTGACATTCAATTCTGTGAGTCTGTGCCGGCAAGCTCTTTGCCGCAGAGAGCGGCCCGATCGGCGTCGAGCATGACGCGCGCACCGCGGATCTCGCAGATCTTCTCCCGGATGACCTCCGTCTCCATCCGCCTATTTCGCTTCGGGCGCTTTCAGCGCGAGGTACAACTCATCGAGCTGCGCGGGGTCGATGGCCGACGGTGCATCGAGCATCACGTCGCGGCCGGCATTGTTCTTCGGGAAAGCGATGTAGTCGCGGATCGACTCCGAGCCGCCGAACAGCGAGCACAGACGGTCGAACCCGAAGGCCAGGCCGCCGTGAGGAGGCGCGCCGTACTTGAAGGCGTTCATCAGGAAACCGAACTGCTCCTGCGCCTTCTCGGGCGTGAAGCCCAGACACGAGAAGATCGCGGCCTGCAACTTGGGATCGTGGATACGGATCGAACCGCCGCCGATCTCGGTGCCGTTGCAGACGAAGTCGTAGGCGTTGGCGCGCACGCGGCCCGGGTCGCTTTCGAGGTAGGGCACGTCCTCGGGTTTGGGCGAGGTGAAGGGGTGATGCATCGCGTAGAAGCGCTGCGTCTCGTCGTCCCACTCGAACATCGGGAAATCCACGACCCACAGCGGAGCGAACCGCTTGGGATCGCGCAGACCGAGCTGCTGGGCCACTTCCAGACGCAGGGCGCACAACTGCGTGAGCGTGCGGAACTTGGGTCCCGACATAAGGAAGACCATATCGCCCGCCGCAGCACCGCACGCCTCGGCCACGGCACGCACCTCGTCGGGCGTGTAGAACTTGTCGACCGACGACTTGACGGCATCGGCCTCGACGCGGATCCAGATCAGCCCCTTGGCGCCCACCTGCGGCCGCTTGACGAACTCGGTCAGCGCGTCGATCTGCTTGCGGGTGTAACCCGCGCATCCCGCAGCGGCGAAGCCGCAGACGTACTCCGCATCGTCGAACACGCCGAACCCGTGCCCCTTGACGCGGCCGGTCACGTCGTGGAACTCCATGCCGAAGCGCAGGTCGGGTTTGTCCGATCCGTACTTCTCCATCGCCTCGATCCACGGCATCCGGCGGAACGGCTCGGCGAAGTCGATGCCCAGCACCTCGCGGAACATATGCTTCGCCCAGCGCTCGAACACTTCCAGCACGTCCTCCTGCTCGACGAACGACATTTCGCAGTCGATCTGCGTGAATTCGGGCTGACGGTCGGCGCGCAGATCCTCGTCGCGGAAGCAGCGCACGATCTGGAAATATTTGTCGTAACCGGCCACCATGAGCAGCTGTTTGAGCGTCTGCGGCGACTGCGGCAGCGCATAGAACTGGTTGGGATTCATGCGGCTCGGCACCACGAAGTCGCGCGCCCCCTCGGGCGTGGACTTGATCAGGTAGGGGGTTTCGATTTCGAGGAATCCCTCCCCGTCGAGGAACGTGCGCACGGCGTGCGCCATCCGGTGCCGCAGGATCAGCGCTCGCTGCAACGGCGGCCGGCGCAGGTCGAGGTAGCGGTATTTCATACGCAGGTCGTCGCCGCCGTCCGACTCCTCCTCGATCGTGAAGGGAGGAACGTCCGAGCGGTTGAGGATCACGAGCGCATCGGCCGCGATCTCGATCTCGCCCGTGGGCAGCTTGGGATTCTTCGACTCGCGTTCGATGACGCGGCCCGTCACTTGCAGGACGAATTCGCGGCCCAGTTCGGCGGCCGTCCGGCGGGTCTCTTCGGACGAGTGCTCCTCGACGACGATCTGCGTCAGGCCGTAGCGGTCGCGCAGGTCGATGAAGGTCATGGCGCCCAGGTTGCGCACCTTCTGCACCCAGCCGGCGAGCGTCACCGTCTGGCCGACGTTCGCGGCACGCAGCGCACCGCATGTATGGGTTCTGTACATAATAATTTGTATTTATTGCTCGGTTTGGCTATCTTTGTACTTGCAGTTGCAAGATACAAAAGTACGAAATTTATACGAAAAACGGCAGTGCCGGCAAAATTTTATAGGTAACCATATCCCATTTTACACCGCCGCTCCTCCAAAGCCCGACTACCGAAGCGGACCTCGTCCGAAGTCCCCGCCAAGGCGGGGGGGGGCTGCAAACGCGGCTCTGCCACGAACGCTCCGACAGTCGGCCGGGTGCAGCGGCCCGGAATCCGGCAGGGTGTAAAGTCGTATATAGCTACCATTTTACAGCATCGGGCCGCGGCCGCACGGCCCTGCCGCGAACGAGAGGACTATGAACGGATCGATCAACGACAGCGCAGCACAGCAGCAGCGCGATGAAAAATTCATGCGCATGGCAATAAACGAGGCACGACAGGCGTTGAAAAGAGAGGAGGTGCCGATCGGCGCCGTCGTCGTGGCGGGCGACCGCGTCGTGGGACGGGGGCACAATCTCGTCGAAACGTTGCAGGACGCCACGGCCCATGCCGAGATGCAGGCGCTGACGGCGGCCTCGTCGACGCTCGGCGGCAAGTACCTGCGCGACTGCACGCTCTACGTCACCGTCGAGCCGTGCGTGATGTGCGCCGGCGCGATCGCATGGAGCCAAGCGGCGCGCGTGGTGTGGGGCGCCGACGATCCCAAGCGGGGCTACACGACCGTCGAGGGGTTGCGGCTGCATCCGCAGACGGTCGTCGTGCGCGGCGTATTGGCTGCCGAATGCGAAGCGCTGATGAAGGAATTTTTCAAAGAGTTGCGCTGAGGGGTTGCGGAGAACGAAAAAAAATTATAATTTTGTTTTCCGTGTACCGTTCCGATTCGGCCCCATCCCTCTGCACACGGTGAGTTTCGGGCCGTTGCGACAGGGACCGGATTCGTTGCGAATTACTTAAAACTTTATAAAATTAGAATTGCAAAAGAAGATGAAAAAGCTGTTTTTATCCGTCGCCGCTCTCTTCGCGGTGTGCATCGTATCGGCGCAGGAAGGTGTCGTCGCATCGTATAACAAAGGTGCCGAGATGTTGCAGTCGAAAAACTATCCCGAAGCTGCCAAGCTGTTCCAGAAGGTGATCGACGAAGGCATGGCTTCGGAAGATGCCACCGAACTGAACTGCGTCGAGACGGCGAAGAAGTATCTGCCGACCTGCTATCAGGGGATGGGAACCCGTGCGGCCGCGCAGGGCAATTACGACGAGGCGATCGCCAATCTGTCGAAAGCGGCCGAGGTCGCCGAACTCTACGGCAATGTGGCTGCGCTGAAAAAAGCCAATACGATTCTGGCGAAAGTTTATCAGGCTCAGGGAGGTACGGCGTTCAACAACAAAGATTACGCCGCTGCTGCCGAGATTTTCGCCAAGGGCTATGCCGCCGATCCGAAGAATACGCAGATGGCCTTGTGGCTGGGAACCTGCTACTGCGAGTTGAAGGATTACGACAAGGGAATGGAGATCCTGGAGAAGGTCGCCGGGATGCAGGGCCCGAAGTTCGAGGCCGATGCCGCCGAGGCGAACCGCCTGCTGACGCTCTATACCAACAACCGTGTGGCCGAATTGCAGACCGCCAACGATCAGGACGGCATCATCGCCATGGCCGACAAGATGCTGGAACAGAACCCTGCCAACGCATTGGCGCAGAAGATACGTTTGCAGGCTTACCTTACGAAGAAGGATTACGCCAAGGTAATCGAGCTGGGCGAGGCCGCCGCCGCTGCGCAGCCCGACGAGACCGAGAAGAGCGACGTCTATTTCATCCTCGGCGCGGCATACAACGCCAAGGAGATGAAGCCGCAGGCGATCGAAGCCCTCAAAAAGGTGACCGCCGGCGACAACGTGGCCGCCGCACAGAAATCGGTTGCCGAGTTGAGCAAATAATCGCCGAATACGATACGGGAAGCCGGAAACCTTCGCGGGTTTCCGGCTTTCTTTTTGTCTTGCAGCGTCCGGAGGGAGGGGCGATTTTCCTGCAAAACATTGTCTGTCATATTTTTTCGGGAAAAGTCGTGCCGAAAGCGTCCGCCGGACACCTCCGATCCGTTTCCGCATCCGGTGCGACAACGGAAAACCGCCGAGCGCTGCGTGCAACGACGGTTTTCGTCGGCAATCGGCACGGCAGCTCTGCGGCTTGCCGTCGGCGGGCGACAAAAAGGCCGGAGGAGATATTGCGGATAAGCAAGTCCCGGAAAATAAAAGAATGAAAGAAAAATATCGGCTATCCCTTGCATGTTAATGAAAAAACGTTAATTTTGTAACAGATTCGTAAAATGTTTCCTATAAACACATAGCATCATGGAAAATTCTACTAATTTGAAGGGGGGGGGCGTTCGCGCATACGCCGCGCCCGATCTCGAACAGACCGTCATCGCGGTTGAATCGGGGTTCGCCGGTTCGACGACGAACGAGGCTTTCTACGACAGTCAGGACGGAGTCACGAAGGAAGACTACGAGTGGGGCGGAACGCTCGACGGAGAGTTCGAATAACGGCCAAACAACGGGAGATCATGAGAAAGATGCAAAAAACTCTGATGCTCGTTGCAGCAGCTGCAATGGCATTGGCCGGATGTTCGAAGGAGGACGTATCCGATAACGCACTGCCCGGATCGGGAACCAAGGCCACACGCGGTTTCACGGCCGAGATCGCTTCGTCACGTACGACGCTCAACGGCGACGCGACACGCATGAAATGGACGGCGGGCGACCAGTTGGGCTTCTATACCGACGTCGAAACCGATCTGAACGTAGCGTCGAGCACCTACGCCGAAGGCGCGACCAACTTCACCGCCGAGATCGACACCAAGGCGACGAAGGTGTATGCGTACTATCCCTATTTCAAGTCGCAAATGGACAAGGATACTCCCCGCACGCATGAAAACGTTTCTCTCTATATCGAGGATGCGCAGACACAGACCGAAGCCGGCGTGCTGAACGGCAATATGGTCGGTATGTACGCCAGCGCTCCGCTCGCCGAGGGACAGAATACGGTGCTGACCTTCACGCCGATCGCATCGCTGATCGCGTTCAATATCTACGATGCCGAGAATAACGGCGACGCGGTGAAGAGTATCACCTTTACGCCGGCAGGCGGAGAAAAGCTCAACGGCCAGCACATCTATAATCTGGAAACGGGCGAGACAACAAGTACGGGCACCAAGGAGTCTGCTACCGTAACATTGACGACGCCTTATGCCGTTCCCGCAGCCAAACCCGCCGGCAAGGCCGGTTACATCTATCTGGCCGTCACGCCGAAGAGCTACGCCGGAGGTACGTTTACCGTTGTGACCGATAAGGGGTTATACACGTTCGAAACGACAAAGAGTTTTGATTTGTCGAATGTCTATGCTCCACAGGTTATTCAGATGAATCTTGCGAAAGTTCGGCAGCCGGCACCAACGGTCAATCATATTTTTTACGATGATTTCAGTACTGCGACTGGAACGAATGATTATTTCTCGATGAAGGTATCGCCGGCCGATTATGCTTATTATTACACGGATACATATACTCGTGAAGGAAGTGTTTATGCATTCAACGGGGCGATTCGCATGGGGGTAAGTAAAACTACTGGAACGGTGACAACTCCGGCATTGAAATTGATCGAAGGAACCAAAAATCTGAAAGTGACTTTCTATGCCAACGGTTGGAAGGCGGATCAGGCATTGAATGTAACGGCTTCGACGGGCACGGTCGTAGGCGGAAGCGATCTCGTCATGCCTCAGGCAACCGATACCGGCAGCGGAGTAATGGACAAGAGCGAAGCAGCTCTCTTTACGGTCTACGTCGAAAATGCGGATGCCACGACTGCGCTTACGTTCGCTTTGGCATCTACGACAGTCGATAAGCGTTTTATTCTCGACGATCTGACTGTCGACGTGCATGACGGACCGATCGAGCTGACTCCGGTGATTCTTGCAGACGACATAACGGGTGTGGCGGCTGCGGGCGCCACGGATGCCACCTTCACATATGAAGTACGCAACGACAATAATTATACGGCATCTGTCGAATGCGACGGAACGGTCGTGACGGCAGCTTCGGTGGAAAATGCGACGAAAACGATAACTTATTCCGTAAGCGAGAACACCGATACGGCAAACGATCGAAGCGGATGGATTACCATTACGTTGAACGACCCAGAATCGATTTCATTGAAAGTTATTGTCTCACAAAATAAAAAGATTGTCGCCGGAACAGGGAAATATGTACCTGTTGAAGCGAATCAGGAAGATTGGAGTGGAAAGTATATTATCGGTTACAAAGCTTCAAGCGGTGTTCGCATACTCACGGGAGCTAATTCCGGAAATTATGCAAACATGTCAGATGCAGGTGATTTTAACCAGTATATGGATGGAGATAATATTGTTTCTAATGTCGATACGGATATATATGCTTGTACGTTTGAGAAAACCGTAAACGGTTATTCAATTCATTGTGCAGATGGATATATTGGATATACATCTACTGCAACTTCAAAAAATAACAATCTGTGGTTTAGCCCAAACATTGTTGAAAAACAGTATGAATGGACGATTTCATATTCTAAATGTGTTGAGATTCAGAATGTTTATAATACAAAACGTATTATTTGGGCGAATGCTTCTGCAAATCGATTTGCAGGATATACATCAAAACAACAGGAGGTAATCCTTTATAAATATATGGAGTAATGAATAATCCATAAATGCAAAGAACCGATTGAAAATTCAATCGGTTCTTTGCATTTAGCCCTATTATACGGACGAATAGTCCATATTTTTATCCCAACCGCCTTATCTTCGGGGACTGAGGAGGGGCTGCAAACGGGAAAGATTGGTTATAAAAAACAACTTGTTTCTTCGCAAATACTTCGACCATGTTTTGGGTCGATATTTCGCCATCGCTTTAAGACATATATAGTTATTCGCTCACGCAGCAGACTGCTACTCGCCCGCCTGCACGGTCCCTCAGCCGTCGGCGAACAACTGTAAAAAATCGTATCAAGGAGGGCGGAATTTTGCGAATCGGCATCAAAAAGGATCGCTGCAAGCGATCCCTTTTTGATTAAACGAGGTGCGGAGGCTTCGCCTATTTCGCCTCGGTATTATGCGGTTTGGAGTCTTCCTCCTTCACCGGATCCTTCCCGTGCCGCTTGTTGTAGAGGAAACGCTTGATCTTCTTGGTGGGAGTCATTTCGAACTCCTCCTTCTCCTCGACGACCTCCGAGAGACGCGAGAAGCGGTTGACCTGCGAGTTCACGTAGTCGAGCACCTCTTTTTTGAGCTCATCGATGCGTTTCTCCCATGCGTCCTTCTTCATCTCCCAGTCGTATTTCAGCTCCTCGTAGCGCGCTTCCAGCTCGTCGCGGTTGAAATGCACGAGCGCGATGAGCCGCCCCTCCTTCTCGGTGACCAGCGAATCGGCCACGAAAACGTGGGAGTTGAGGACGCTCTCGATCTCTTCGGGGTAGATGTTCTCGCCGCTGGGGCCCACGATCATGTTTTTGAGCCGCCCCTTGATGTAAAGCCAACCGTCGGGCGAGAGCCAGCCCAGGTCGCCGGTGCGGAACCAGCCGTCGGGTGTGAAGACTTTGGCCGTCTCCTCGGGATTCTTGTAGTAGCCCAGCATGACGCTCGGCGTGAGCGCCACGATCTCGCCCTGCTGCGTATCGGGATTGACGTTTTCCAGCCGCAGCTGCACGCCCGGCGCCGCAGGGCCCGTCGAACCGAGCCGCACCTGCGAGGGAGCCGCGCCGGCCAGCAGCGGGGCGGTTTCCGTCAGGCCGTAGCCGATCGCATAGGGTATCTTGGCTTCGAGCATGAACTGCTCGGCCTGCGTGTCGAGTTTGGCGCCTCCGATGCCGAGGAAGCGCAACCGCCCGCCGAAGACCTTCATCAGCTTCTTGCCGGCGATCCGGTGCAGGTAGCGGCGCATGAAGCCGATGCCGACGAGCGTGCGCCAGAAGGCGTTGGAGTTGAATTTGGCCTGAACCTGATGGCGATAGATCTTCTCGATGATGAGCGGCACGATGAGCATGACCGTAGGCCGCACGGCTTTCAACGCCGGCATCAGCGCCGACGCGGTAGGCTGGCGATCGAGGTAGACCACGCGCGCGCCCTTCGAGAAGGCGTAGATCAGTCCGATCGAACATTCGTAGGTATGGGACAGCGGCAGCACCGAGAGAAAGACGTCGGTCTCGTCGATCGGGAAGATGCCGAAATCCATATCGATCTGCGCGCAGATCGCCTTGTGGGTGAGCATTACGCCTTTGGGGCTCGACGTCGTTCCCGACGTATAGATGATCGCCGCCAGGTCGTCGGGCGAAGGAACCGCCGTAGATCCCGTTGCCGTGACATGCTGGGCGATGATCCCCAGATTCTTGGTCCGGATGACGATATTGAGCGAATCGATCGTCTGCTTCGAAAGTTTGGAAAAGAGTTTGTCCGAGACCAGCAGGGCTTTCGCCTCGGAATGGGCGATGATCATATCCAGTTCGGGGCCGGAGAAGTCGGGAAGGATCGGTACCGCGACCATGCCGGCCGAGGTGACGGCCAGGTAGCAGATTCCCCAGTTGGGCATACTGCTGCTGAGCAGCGCCACCTTGTCGCCGGCCTTGACGCCGGCTCCGACGAGCGCTTCCTGCACCGTAGCGGCTCGCCGGCCGACTTCGGCGTAGGTGACGCTTTCGCCGTTGAACATATCGAAGGCCGTGCGTGAAGCGAACTTCTCCACACCATGCCGCAATAGTTCGTAAAGCGTGTTAATCTTCATAAAGTCAGATTCTTCTTCTGTAAATCCGAATTGCGAAATTCAAGGCAAATGTACGGATTTTTACCTAAAAAATACTACATTTGAACCAAATTATCACCATGCTCGACCGCAGTTTCATCCGACAATCCGCCGCTGCCGCAGGCTTCGACCTGTGCGGTGTAGCGCCGTGCCGCCATCTGGTGCGGAACGAGCAGTTTTTCCGTCGCTGGCTCGGCGACGGGCGTCACGCCTCGCTCGGTTACCTCGAACGGAATCTCGACAAACGGTTCGACGTGCGACGGCTGGTCGAAGGGGCGCAGACGGTAGTCGTCTGCGCCGTCGGTTACAAGAACGGCTTGAGCGACGGTTATCCCGACGACTTCCGCGCGAAGATCGCCTCGTATGCCCTGACCGCCGACTACCATGCCACGATCAAGGGGATGCTGGGCGACCTCTTCGGGCGTCTTCGTGCCGCGGAGCCTGCCCTCGCCGGCCGGGCGTTCGTCGATTCGGCTCCGCTCTGGAAAAGCAGCTAGCCGTCGAAGCGGGGCTGGGCTGGATCGGCCGGCAGTCGCTGCTCGTCACGCCCCGGTTCGGATCGTTCGTCCTGCTGGGCGAGCTGGTGCTCGACGCGGCCTGCGATCGTTACGACGAGCCGCTCGCCGGCGCGGGGTGCGGCTCCTGCCGCCGCTGCGTCGAAGCCTGCCCGACGGGTGCCGTTTGCAACGACCGCGCGATCGATGCGCGCCGCTGCATCTCCTGTCATACGATCGAACGGACGCCAGCCGCGGAAATTGCCCTCGACGGGTGGATTTTCGGCTGCGACGCCTGCCAGAGCCGCTGCCCCTACAACCTCCGTGCGCCGCTGCATCTTCATCCGGCGTTCGATCCGCTGTTCGATCCCTTGTCGTTCCCGCCCGAACGGTGGCTCGCGATGGAGGAGGCGGAATTCCGCACGTCGTTCGGCCGCACGCCGCTCATGCGCAGCGGCCTCCGGCGCCTCCAAGCCAATGCGGCGCAAAACCTGCGCCGAAAGGGATGACCGCGATTACCTCTGTGGAATGTCCAAATAAAAAGCGTTGTCTCGTATATTGAGACAACGCTTTTTATTTAAACCACATCGAATTATCGGTCGGACCGATAATAAACGGTCATCATCGATTCGGAAGTCGTCCCAAGTCCGAGCATTCCTGTCGATCGGCCATTGATCTGACGGATATTCGTCGGTTTGGCCACATGCCGAGGAGCACCGATCGCAGCAGCCGTCGAAAGGCTGGCAAAGGTATTAATCGTCGCCTGAACGCGTGCGATATCAGCGGCTTTACGACTAATCTGCATCCGATTGCGGGCATTCGATGCCGAAAGATCACCCTTGACGAGAACATAGGGCGCCAGCGCATGTTTCGTCTCCAACGGCCGGGTTTGGGCTTCGCCTTTCGGATTATCCTTATCGATACCCATGAAATTCATAGACAGAATCTGAACCACACCGATGCCTCCTGTAAATTCATATTGCCCACCTTGAATAACTACAGCCCCCTCCTTTTCACGTGCACCGATGAAGGCTTTATCCATATCGGTATTCGTGTAATAGTAATAAGTTTCTCCGGAGAGGAATCTCGGACAGAGCGTCCAATCGATATTGCCTTCGGTCTTGACCACCTGCGCCAACGGAATATTGAGCCAGCCGCCGATACCTTCCGTCTCCTTCGGATCGTAGTTCATTATGAACGGATTGGCATTGGCGAATTCCGTATCCGCATTCCAGCCGTACACCTTGTAGCTCTGACCTTCCACATCCTTCTCGATTCGGACATTGAATTGCAACGGAGTCTCCGTAAACTGATATCCTTTTTCGCCGACGATTGCCGAACCATACGAAACCAGCGTCCATGCACCCAGATAATCTTCATATGTCGAACCGACAAGTTCGATACCGCCCGCATTGTTGTTCTCCGACTGGCCGAGGATGGTGCAAGCGCCATATTCACCCGAGGGAGATGCAGGAACCTGTGCGATGACCCAGTTGACGGCTCCGTTTTTACCTTCGGCATCCGCAGCGACGGTCGAGAAAAGCCACACTTCTCCGGCATTGGTTTTCAATCCTACATATTTCTTCTCCATATCGAGCGCAATACCGTCTTCAAGCGTCATGCTGCGGAGTTCACTTTCGGATCTGATTCCAATCTCTTCCAGCGAGGTAGGCGGGGCAGGGAATTTGTCCATGTCAAGTGTCCACGCTCCAACGGTAACAGCTGTCGCAGTCTTGTTGGGTTCGCAGTCAAAGAAAATAGCGAGCCCGGCATCCTGCATTTCCCACGAAACCGCTGTTATATCCGACCAAGCATCCGTCTCGATGGGTTCGTCTCCACCCGTCTCATCATTCTTATCGGACATACCGAGGATCTCGGGCTCTGTGGAAGCCGATGCCTGTGCTTTTACAATGAACCAGTTGGCTTCGCCTGCATTGCCTTGCTCATCAATACCTATGGTACCGAAGAGCCATACTTGCCCGTATTCGGTTGGGGCGGAGACTTGATAGGACCCTTGGCTCGGAGTAACGTCGATACCCTCTTTCATGATCCTTTCTCGAAGAGAAGCCTCGGTCATACCAATCTCCTCCAAAGAGGTCGCAGGTCCCGTGAGCGTAAATCCGCCGGCTTTGACCTTAACGGTTTTATCATTCGGATAGAGCTCGGCTCCGATTCCTGGTTGACCGCTGATCGTTCCGTATACGCACGCCATGTTAACCCACGCCTCGGACATTCCCGGTTCGTCGCCGCCATTCTTGATCTCGGCACGGAAGAACTGCGTGAGGAATTCCGATGCAGCGACATTGTATCCGAAGGCCACGGCGACATAGTTCTTGTTCTCCTCGACGGCGACGTCCGTCTCGAACTTGCCGTTGCGAACGATATCGGTCATCTCCGCTCCGTACTTGTTCTGCAACAGAACGACGATTTCGTATTCGCTCTTGCCCGCGATATCGGCAGCAGCAACGACGTCAGCGAAATAGCGTCCGTCGGCAACCGACGGCTCGAAGGTCACGTGCACATTGTTATCGGCCACCTCACCGACAGTGATAGCGATCGTCATGCGGTCGTCGGCCGGCGTGGTGAACGCCGTTTCGAGACGTGCGACAGCGGACGTGGACTTGCCGGCGTCGAGGTCGTAACCGAAGGCGACGACCGTGTACTCCGTGTCAGCCTTCAAACCGTGGACGGTCTTCCTGACCGTGCCGGAGGAGAGTTCGGAGATGTTCTCTTTCAGGGCGGCGACGATCTCACGGTCGCTCTTGCCCTCGATCAGGCTGTTTTCGACGACCTGCCAGTAGTAGAGGTTCTCGGCCGAAGGTACGATCTCCACGTCGACGCTCTCGTAAGTCGGGTTCGTCGCGGCGATCTTCTCGAACGTCAGCTCCGCGGCCTCTTCGGCCAGCGTCGTGGCGAAGATCTTGGAGTACTCCGAATCCGTCAGACCGCTGCCTGCGGCGGCGACGGCCTTGACGCGCAGGATATACTTGGTTTTCGGATCGAGGTCGCCGAATGCGAGGGCCGTAGCCGAAGTCGAGTTCTCGGGCTGCACGACGAGTTCGTCGCCCGTCTCGTTCTCCTGGGAGAGGCGATATTTGTAACTTTCGGCATTGGGTACGGCATCCCACGCCACCTTGAAGCTGGAGGACGTCGTCGTGGTCACCGCGACCGAAGGTTTGGCGAGCACCGTGCCGCCCTGCTCTTCTACATCGTCGCTGTCGCTACAACCCGTGAAGGCGAATAACAGCGAGAGACATAAAAAAAGTCCGAATTTTCTCATAGTAAAACGTATTTGATTGTAATGATTCTCGTCCGGTCGTGCCTTTCCCGCACCGTGTCGTTAGGGAAAGTACCGACAAATATAGGTATTTTTTCAGAAACTCTGTAATCTTTGGAAAAGTATATCCTCCGTCCGGCCTCTTTTTTCGCTGCGGAACTGTAACGGTTTACATCCGGATAGATCGTAAAGTATCATCTTTTCGGGCATAATTCGCAACGGATGGAAAGCGGGAAGGGGGAGTTTGGCGCGAAATCGTCAGGCGGAACGATTTTTTAAAAATCCCGGGCTTCTCCGAACAGCCGCAGCTCGAACGTGCCGCCGACGGCCAGCCGTTCGCCCTTGACGGCCATCGCCCCCAAAATCTCCGGCACGCGGCAGGCCCGCTCGACGACGGAGCCCGTATCCTCCTCGGTGCGGACGCGGTTGGCCCACGCCGTGGCATAGCTGTCGGCGAGCAGCACGTCGCGGCAGACGATCATCACGGCATCGGCACGACCGAAGCTGAGCGACGGCCCGACGGTTCCCGACGAGGTGCAGATACCCAGCGGGAAGGCTCCGCCGGGGATGTGGAGTCCGACCCGTTCCGAGAGGGGGGACTCTCCGGCGAAGAGCGCCACGTCGAGCGGCCGGTGCACGTCGGCGTAGATGTCGCCGCCGTTTTCGACGACCACCTCGCCGACGCCGAATTCGCGGCGCAGCATCCGTCCCGTCTCGCGGGCGAAGGCTCCGGCTACGGCGCTCATCGGCCCGATGCCTGCCGTAGCGGCCGCCACGGCCATTTCATGCAGCAGAGGCGGAGCGTCGGGTCGCGGCAGACAGGGAACGAGGGCGCGCAGGTAGGCGGGGTCGCGGTCGAGGTAACGGTCGAGCCGCCCGCGCAGTTCGTGCAGAAAGTGTTCCGTGCGGGCGGCCATGACGGCCGCATCGCCGCGGTCGACGGCGACCCACAGGTCGCTTTCGCGGTAGGAGACGGTGAACACGACCGCATCCCGCCCCATGCGGCTCCGGTAGCTCCGCTCGACGTACTCCACGGCTCAGGCTTCGGTGAATTCGATATGGAAGAGGCCCAGAGGGCAGCTTTTGAGGCAGAGTTTGCAGGCGATGCAGCGTTCGGGATCGAAATGCAGCCGCCAGTCGGGCGCACCGATCGTAAGCGCCTGCGGGAAGCAGGCCAGCGCACAGTTGCCGCAGTCGATGCAGCGGTCGCGGTCGTAGGCGATCTTGCTCGCCACGGGGCTTACGGTGACGCCGTTGCGTTCGAGATAGGCGACGCCTTCGCGCACCATGGGCTCCTCGCCCGTCAGTTCGACGAGCAGCGAGCCCGAACGTCCCGCCTCGATTTCGGCGCGCAGGATGTTGATGCGCAGGTCGTAACGCTTCACCAGATCGTAGGTAACCGCCTTGTCGGTGGCGTCCGACGGGAAATAGAGAATTACTTTGGTCGTCATGTGCTTTTCCTTGTTAGCGGTTATTCGTCGTCGGCTTTCAGCCCCTTGACCGTCGAATGGGCGGGCATGGGTTGTACGGGTTCCGTGAGGAGGAATTCGCCGCGGGCGATCCAGCCTTTGAGCGTTTCGGCGATCTCGCGCGCCTTGCGCAGGCTCGCCACGGGAGCCGTGCGCACGCGCTGCCCCCGCACCTCGATCGAACCGCTGCGCAGTTCGGCGTAGTTGGTCTGCCCGATCGGGCGCTCCTCCTCGCCGAAATCGAGGATATTGGTGGTGATCTGTTCGTTACGGATCGAAACGTCGTGCGCCAGCTCCTCGTCCAGCAGCGGGATCGGGATGCCCACACCCACGAAGAGGCTCACGCCGTATTTCTCGTAGTAGGCGGCGCGCAGGTAGTCGGTCGACATCTCGCGCAGGTTGCCGATTGCGGCCACGGTGCGCGCGCCGCCGATCGGAATGCCGTGCTCGTTGACGGGTTTGGAGGTGTTGAACTGCGTGCCCTGCCAGCTCACGTAGCCGCGTGCGCCGCAGAGGAAGATGCGCGTGCCCATGCCGATCGTACGGCACGTGGGATCGTTGAGCAGGGGCGACAGCTCGCCTGCGGTGCTGTACGAAACATTGCGCAGTTTGGGCAGCAGCGTTCCCATGTAGGTATGGAGCATCCGCTCCGAAGAGTTGGTCGCGGCGTTGTAGTTCTGGTAGCAGTTGCGCGGGTTGTAGAGGATCGCCTCGTTGATGTCGTCGAGCGTGACATGCGAGCGGATATGGCGCCGCGGATAGTCGTCGGTTCCCTTGCCCCAGGCTTCCAGCGTGACGCTGCGGCCGGCCACCAGCTCCTCGATGACGTGGGCGCCGCCGTAGGCGGGGCGCGCCGGATCGCAGTCGGTGGCGCCCACGAAGGTGTCGACAGCCGCCAGGCCGCCGCTTACGGGGACGCCGTTGAGCTCGATGCGCTCCATGCGGATCGGCGGCGTGGCGTGGCCGAAGTTGAGGAAGGCGCCCGACGAGCACATCGCGCCGAACGTACCGGTCGTGACGACGTCCACGCGCCGGACGATCTCGGCGGGCGAAAGGGTGCGCGCCAGTTGGGACACCTCTTCGGCGGTCAGGGTGCCCCGGGGGGCCATCAGGCCGCCCTCCGCCCAGAGGATGAGGCCGGTATCTGTGGCCCAGTAGAGAGAGTCGTCCGCCCAGGGGGAGATGCCGTCGAAGTCGTTGCACTCCGCCAGATTGCCGAAGGTGCGGGTCTCAAAGCCCAGAAAGTTGCCCACACGGCGGAGCACGACGGCCGCCTCCTCCCGGGTGATGGGACGGTCGGGGTCAAAGCGGCCCCAGCCCGTGCCAAGCAAAAAGCCCATATCAGCCGCCCAGCAGATGGCGGCGGTATCAGGGCGGTTATGGGAGACGTCGTAAAAAACGCCGGTGTCCTCGTAGGGCACGCCGCCGAAGGCCTGCCAAAGGGAAAAAGTAAATTCCCCGCGGGTCACGGGTTCGGAAGCGGCCCGGCAGGCCATTGACAAAGCCCTGAAAGACAACGGCTACATTCGCCGCGTCTCCCCTTCCCGCAAACAACGCACCAGCGAGGTGGTATTTCGGGATTTTGAGACCATTTGGGCGCTGGAGGTGCTCAGGGGCATCATCACGGAGGCCAAGCCGCACAACATCAATGTCATGGTTGCGGAAAGTGGCGACCGGCAGCACCCCGACTCTTCCTGGGTTGAAGGCATCATCGACCGCCAGCCCATTGGCGCTATTCTGGTGTTCTCCAACTTGACGGACAAGGAACGCAGCATGTTCCAATCACACGGCATTCCTTTCGTCGTCTTCGACCCTTCCGGCAATCCGGCATTAGAT
>OJKC01000691.1_pt1 | contig 26183 bp, 20 predicted proteins | sample 1596401 | NCBI WGS metagenome assembly OJKC01 (sample SAMEA4350162, study PRJEB24818) | metagenome | biome: human; feature: gut; material: faeces | place: Denmark | collected 2013-09 | reverse complement strand
TAAGCTTTAAATCAGACAAGACCCTGAGCCATCATGGCGTCCGCGACCTTCTTGAAGCCGGCGATGTTGGCGCCTGCTACCAGGTTGTAGCCCAGACCGCACTCTTCAGCTGCCTTGGCGGAGGCGGCGTGAATGTTGGTCATGATGTGATGGAGCTGAGTATCGACTTCCTCGGCCTTCCAGGCGAGACGCTCGGAGTTCTGGCTCATTTCCAGACCGGAGGTGGCTACGCCGCCGGCGTTAACGGCCTTGGAGGGAGCAACGATGAGGCCCTTGCCCATAAGGAAGAACAGAGCTTCGTTGGTGGTGGGCATATTGGCGACTTCGATGTAGTACCTGGTGCCGTTGGCAAGGATCTGCTCGGCCTCAGGCATACCGATCTCGTTCTGATATGCGGCGGGCATGCAGATGTCGCCCTTGACCTCCCAGGACTTCTTGCCGGGGACGAACTTTACGCCGAACTTGTCAGCATAGTCCTGAGCCCTGTTGCGGCCGGAGGCGCGCATCTCCAGCATATAGTCCAGCTTTTCCTGGGTGCAGATGCCGTCGGGATCGTAGCAGTAGCCGTCGGGGCCGGAAAGGGTAACGACCTTTGCGCCCAGCTGGGAGGCCTTGGTGGCGATGCCCCATGCAACGTTGCCGAAGCCGGACATTATGATGGTCTTGCCCTCGATGGTGTCATGCTCATGCTTGAGGACTTCGCATACATAGTAGATAGCGCCGAAGCCGGTAGCCTCGGGACGGATCAGGGAGCCGCCGTAGCTGAGGCCCTTGCCGGTGAGGACGCCGTTCTCGTAAGCGCCGCGAATGCGCTTATACTGGCCGAACAGATAGCCTATCTCGCGGCCGCCTACGCCGATATCGCCGGCGGGAACGTCAACGCTGGGACCGATGTGGCGATAGAGCTCGGTCATGAAGGCCTGGCAGAAACGCATGATTTCTGCATCGCTCTTGCCGTTGGGATCGAAATCGGAACCGCCCTTACCGCCGCCCATGGGCAGAGAGGTCAGGCTGTTCTTGAAGGTCTGCTCGAAGCCGAGGAACTTCATAACGGAAAGATTTACGTGGGAAGCGAAGCGCAGGCCGCCCTTGTAGGGGCCGATGGCGCTGTTGAACTGTACGCGGTAGCCGCGGTTTACGTTTACCTTACCGGCATCGTCTACCCAAACAACGCGGAACTCGATAGTGCGCTCGGGCTCTACGAGGCGCTCAAGAAGGGCTGCCTTCTCGTATTCGGGGTGCTGCTCGATAACGGTCTCAAGAGAACGCAGAACTTCTTCTACGGTCTGAATGAATTCTTTCTCGTTACCGTCGCGCTTTTTGCACTTTTCGATTACGGACTCGATGTAAGCGTTCATTAAATTGTTACCTCCACGATTTATAAATATTGCTTATTTGCCCTGCGCCTGAGCAGGGAAATTTATGTTTTAAAATGAGTATAATAAAGCTGGCGGAAATCTTCCTCCACCTGACCTTATGATAATTCTCATAATCCCGAATGTCAACATTATAAAATAACAAATCGGCGCAATATATACAAAATAATTAAGCTTTTGCCGTTAAAAAAATCACATGTGCGCCAAAGAAAAACAGTGTTCTTCCAGCGAAAAAACACATGGAAGGACACTGTAATATCCGCTGCGATCAGAGATTGAACAGCAGGTCCTCGTAGCCGGGGAAGGGCCAGTATTCCTTGGCAGTGATGGTCTCCAGAGCGTCTGCCGCCTCACGCAGGGAACCCATGGCGGGCAGCAGCTTGTCGCGGCAGTATTCAGCGGCCTCGCCGTTCCCCTTGGGCATTGCGGCTATTGCGTCGAACAGGCCGCCTATGCGCTTGTGCAGAGCGTTGACGCCTGCGGAGAGGCCCTTCAAAAGCGCATATTCCGCATCGTTGGGTACGCCGAGCCTATCCTTTGCCGATACGGCCTCGGCGATTTTGCTCTCGTAGCCTATTACGGCGGGGAGTATGCTGCGCTGTGCCATGCTGAGCATGGTGCTGGCCTCGATGCGTATGAGCTTTGCGTAGTTCTCGAGGGATATATCGTATCTTGAGCGCATTTCACGCTCGGTATATATGCCCCATCTGGTGAAAAGGGAGATGTTCTTTTCGCTTATGAAGCAGTGCATGGCGTCCACAGTGGTGGGCAGATGGGCAAGGCCGCGGCTTTCCGCTTCCTTTATCCATTCTTCGCTGTAGTTGTTGCCGTTGTACAGTATGCGCTTGTGGTCCCGCATGGTGTGGCGTATTATCCTGAAGGCTTCACGGCGGAAGTCCTCTGCCTTTTCGAGGCGCTCGGCGAATTCCGACAGGGCCTCCGCCACTATGGTGTTTATGACGGTGTTGGCGTCGGCTATGCTCTGGCTGCTGCCCAGCATTCGAAACTCGAACTTGTTGCCGGTGAAGGCGAAGGGGGAGGTGCGGTTGCGGTCGGTGGTGTCTATGCGGAGCCTCGGAACGGTGCATACGCCGCTTTCAAGTATCCTGTCGCCGCCCTCCTCGTATTCCTCCTTGTGCTCTATTGAGGTGAGAAGGTCGTAGAGGGTGTCCCCAAGGAACATGGAGACTATTGCGGGGGGCGCTTCAAAACCTCCCAGGCGGCAGTCGTTGCTGGCGGCAGCGCAGCAGACGCGCAGGAGATCCTGATGCTCGTCCACGGCCTTGATAATGGCGGCTAAGAAGAGCAAAAACTGGAGGTTGTCCTTGGGGGATTTGCCGGGGGCCAGCAGGTTCATGCCGGTATCAGTGGAAAGCGACCAGTTGTTGTGCTTTCCGGAACCGTTGAGCCCGGCGAAGGGCTTCTCGTGTAGCAGGCATACCATGCCGTGGCGGAGTGCGGTCTTTTTCATTATTTCCATCACCAGCTGGTTGTGGTCCGTAGCGGTGTTGGAGTCTGCAAATACCGGCGCCAGCTCGTACTGGCCGGGAGCCACTTCCTTGTGCTCCGTCTTGGCGAATACGCCCAGCTGCCAAAGCTCGGTGTCAAGATCCCGCATGAAATAGCTTACCCGGGGGGATATGGCGCCATAATAATGATCGTCCATCTCCTGCCCCTTCGGGGATTTTGCCCCAAAGAGGGTGCGGGAGCAGAGGACGAGATCCGGCCTCTGGTCGTAAAGGGACTTTTCCACAAGGAAATACTCCTGCTCTGCGCCGGAGGTGGATATGACCTTCTTCACATCCTCGTGGCCGAACAGCTTGAGTATGCGAAGGCATTCCCGGTTGATGAGGTCCATGGAGCGCAGCAAAGGGGTCTTTTTATCCAGAGCGTCTCCGCCGTAAGAGAAGAACAGAGTGGGTATGCACAGCGTGGCGTCCTTTATGAATGCGTGGCTGGTGGGATCCCATGCGGTGTAGCCTCTGGCCTCAAAGGTGGGCCTGAGGCCGCCTGAGGGGAAGCTTGAGGCGTCAGGCTCGCTCATTATGAGCTCCTTGCCGGAAAACTCTATGATGGCACTGCCATCCCGGCCGCAGCCAAGGAAGCCCTCGTGCTTTTCTGCGGTAACGCCGGTGAGAGGCTGGAACCAGTGGGTGTAGTGGGTGGCGCCCTTTTCCAGCGCCCAGTCCTTCATGGCGTTGGCGATCTCCCCGGCGGTGGAACGATCCAGCGGTGTTCCCTGTGCCAGGCACTGCTGCCACTTCTGATAGATGTCGGCGGGCAGGCGCTGCTGCATCTGCTGCTCACCAAATACCATCTGGCCGAACAGCGCGGGAACATTCGTGATCTTTTCACACATGCGGGATCATTCCTTTCAGATTCAGATACGCGGCATAGCCGCGGGGATAACGGGTCTTACATAAACAGCTGCATGACCTGCGGTGTCACATAGCATTCCATCACGGCGGCGACCACCAGCAGCGGCAGCACCAGCAGGCATATCACACGCAGGAGGTTCAGCATCAGGGGCTTCATGACGCCCTTTTCATTTTTGCGGATGTAATGGTTGATGTTCTGGCACAGGCACAGACCGGCGGCCAGACTCAGCACCAGCGCGGGCAGCTCGAAAATGCCGTGGGGCAGGATACCGGCGGCGAACAGGAGCCACTGACCCTGCATCATGGCGGCCAGCATGCCGAGAATGGCGGCGTTCAGCCCCAGCGACAGGGCGGGGAGGTACAGAAACGGGATGAAGCCGTACAGCGCGGAGAGCACCATGGCGCGGACATTGCTGCCCAGCAGCGCCAGCACGCTGAAGCTGCCGTCCTCCTGTACGATGCCGGAGCTGTCGATCATGTCGTTGAAGTAGGACATGACGGTCACGGGGATATCCGGGAACAGGCGGCCTGCGATATAGGCCAGCACGGTCAGCACCAGAAAGGCGATGGCGGTCATGCCCACGAAGCGGCCGTACTCCTGCCGCCAGAAGTCGCCGATGGCGCGGAGTTGGTTTTTCATGTCAGCTTCTCCAGACCGGCGCGGAGACGGCGCAGCGTCTCATCCCGGCCGAGGATGCGGCAGATCTCCACAGCGCCGCCGGGCGTCACCAGCTTGCCGGCGGCGGCGATGCGCACCGGCCACATCAGTGTGGCGTTCTTCACGCCCAGCTGCTCGGCCAGCGCGATCAGACCGTCGTGGATGGCCTCGTCCGTCCATGCGGGCAGATTCTCCAGCATGGGGATGGCGGCCTCCAGCATGGCCTTGCAGACCTCCGGGTTCGTCTTGGACTTCTTGTTGGTGAAGAATTCCACGTCGTACTCCGGGCAGACGTCGAAGAAGTCCACCTTCTCCGGGATATCGGTGAGATGCTCGCAGCGCGCCTGCAGCAGCGCGGCGATGGCCGCCACGTCGAAGTCGCCCTTGACGCTCTGGCGGATGTACGGCTCCGCGGCCTTGGCAAAGTCCTCCGGGGACATGGCGCGCAGGTACACGGCGTTGAAATGATCCAGCTTTGCCCGGTCGAAAATAGCCGGGGACTTGGAAATGCCTGTCAGGTCAAAGGCCTTTACAAGCTCGTCGAGAGAAAAGATCTCCTGTTCCGCCAGCTCGCCCTTGGGCGACCAGCCCAGCAGCGCCACATAGTTGAGGATGGCATCGGTGAGATAGCCCTCCGCCTTCAGATCCTCGTAGCTGGGATCGCCGTGGCGCTTGGACATCTTGTTCTGCGCGTCCCGCATGACGGGGGAGCAGTGGACGTAGGTGGGCACCTCCCAGCCGAAGGCGTGGTACAGCAGATCGTACTTGGGCGCGGAGGACAGATACTCGCTGCCCCGCACCACATGGGTGATGCCCATCAGGTGATCGTCAATGACGTTGGCAAAGTTGTAGGTGGGCAGACCGTCCCGCTTCAGCAGCACCTGATCGTCCAGCGTGCTGTTTTCCACGGTGATGTCGCCAAACACGGCGTCGTGGAACGTGGTGGTGCCCTCCTTGGGGATGCGCTGGCGGATGACGTAAGGTTCGCCCGCCTCCACGCGGCGCAGAGCGTCTTCCAGCGGCAGGTCGCGGCAGGGATCGTCGGCGCGGTCAAAGTCGCCGGTGTCCTCTTCGGAGGCGCACTTCTCGCAGAAGCAGTAGTACGCGCCGCCCTTTTCCACCAGCAGGCGGGCGTATTTGCCGTAGGTGTCCCGGCGCTCCGACTGGATGTACGGCGCCACGGGGCCGCCCACATCGGGACCCTCGTCGTGGGTCAGATGGCACTCGGCCATGGTGCGGTAGATGACGTCGGTAGCGCCCTCCACCAGCCGCCCCTGGTCGGTATCCTCGATGCGGAGGATAAACGTGCCGCCGTGAGAGCGGGCGATGAGCCAGGTGTACAGCGCGGTGCGCAGGTTGCCGATGTGCATGTAGCCGGTGGGGGAGGGGGCAAAGCGGGTACGCACCTTGCCGGTGGGGATCTTCTCCTCCATGGCGGTGAAATAAGCGGCGTCAGACATAAGGTAGACCTCCGTATGAAGATATAAATAGAAGATACAAAAATACTAATATATTATATTGAATTTCCCGGAAAAGTCAATGCTTTCGGACGGAAGGCTGCTCCGACTTTTGCGAAAGGCGGAGATGCCTCTCATGATATGGGCGAGCACTCTCTCAAGACGGAAAAGAACCGCCCGCAGGCGGTTCTTTTTTGCATATAGGATTTACAGGATCATGACGCCGGCCTTGGCGCAGGCATCCAGCGTCTCTTTGTCCCACAGGCTGGCCTGCACCTCGCCGATGTGGCAGGTGCCGATCATCAGCATGCACAGGCGGCTCTGGCCGATACCGCCACCGATGGTCAGGGGCAGCTCGCCCGCCAGCAGCATCTTGTGGAAGGGCAGCTCGCGGCGGTCATCGCAGCCGCGCTTGTGCAGCTGGTAGTCCATAGAGACCTCGTCCACGCGGATGCCCATGGAGGAGATCTCGAAGGAGCGATCCAGCACGGGGTTATACATGAGGATGTCGCCGTTCAGCGCCCAGTCGTCGTAGTCGGGGGCGCGGCCGTCGTGGGGCTTGCCGCTGCGGTGCAGGTCATCGCCGATCTGCATCAGGAATACCGTGTGGTGCTCCTTGCAGATGGCGTCCTCACGCTGCTTGGGCGTGTAGTCAGGCCAGCGATCCTCCAGCTCCTGGGTGGTGACGAAATACACCTCCCGATCCAGCACGGTGTGCAGGCTGGGGAAGGCGATCTGCAAAGCGTCGTTTGTCTCCACCACGGCGCCCACGATGGCGCGGACGGTCTGCTCCAGGAAATCCACCGTGCGGTCACGGCGCTCGATGACCTTTTCCCAGTCCCACTGATCCACATAGATGGAGTGGAGGTTGTCCACCTCCTCGTCGCGGCGGATGGCGTTCATATCGGTGAACAGACCCTTGCCGGGCTTGAAGTCGTAGCGCTTCAGCGCCAGACGCTTCCACTTGGCCAGAGAATGCACCACCTGTCCCTGCGCGCCCACATCGGGGATATCGAAGGACACAGGGCGCTCCACGCCGTTGAGGTTATCGTTCAGACCCGAATTCTCATCCACAAACAGGGGAGCGGAAACGCGCCGCAGATTCAGCGCCTGCCCCAGATTCACTTGGAAATTGCTCTTGATGAACTCGATTGCGCGCTGCATCTCATAGGTAGACAGCGGCGTTTTGTACCCAGCAGGGATCGTCACTTTGCTCATGCGTGAAACACCTCTCTCATAAAAAATATGCTGCCATTATAGGCGCTGCCGCGCCAAAATGCAAGTGGGATAACCGCAAAATTTCACAATAAATGCATAGTGCGTTTGTGTGTTTTATCAGAAGGAGGATGCTTTTCTCATTCGCCCCAGCGCCTGAGCTTCGGCAGCATCTGGCTGAAATAGGCTCTGGCCTGTTCGGGAGGGAATTGCTCGTTGGACATGTGGCTGGCAAGAAATGACCCATTGCGGCATCTGTTGTGGAATATGCCTTACAATACCTGGGCGGAATAGGGAACGACGGCAGGCGGCACGGCATCGTCCAACAGGCGCTTTTCCATCCACACCACATCGTACCATGTGCCGAACTTATAGCCGCAGCGGTGAAAGGTGCCCGCAACGGCGTAGCCGAGCCGCGTGTGGAAGTCGATGCTGGCGCGGCTTAGGTGCGGGTCGTCAGCCCCGGTGGGGGCGGCGATGCAGGCGTACAGCACCTGCACATGCTGGGCGCGGGAGGCGTCCTCCAGCGCATGATACAGCCGGGTGCCCAGACCACCGCGGCGGCAGTCCTGCCGCAGGTAGATGCTCGTCTCCGCCGCCCATGCGTAAGCGGCGCGGCTGCCCAGCTGCCCGGTGTAGGCGTAGCCCAGGATCTCGCCGTCACGCTCCAGCACCAGATAGGGGCGGGTGCGCAGCGTCGCCTCGATGCGCTGGCGGAAGTCCGACAGCGCAGGCACTTCATATTCAAATGTAATGGCAGTATCGGTGACGTATGGCGCGTAGATCGCCAGCAGCGCCGGAGCATCATCGGGAGTTGCGGGGCGGATGTGTATCATAAACGACACCTTCTTTCGCCGCTGATTATAAGCGAAAGCGGCTGGCGTGGCAATGCGCAAATGGTACAAAAAAATTTTCCGCGGCCAGAAAAAAATTCTTCCCAAAAACCGATGGATATGGTATACTTGCGACAATTAAAAATTGGAAGCAGGCTGCGGCCTGCCGCTGTTTTCACAGGTGAAAGCAGAAAATCTGAACACGAGGGAAGGAAGTGAGGAGCTTGGGCGAATTGCTGCGTATGGAGCATATCAGCAAGCGTTTCGGCAGTTTCTACGCCAACAAGGACATCACGCTGACCGTCAATCGCGGCGAGGTGCTGACGCTGCTGGGCGAGAACGGCGCGGGAAAGTCCACGCTGATGAACATTCTGATCGGCCTGTATCAGCCTACGGAGGGCAAGATCTTTCTGGAGGGCAAAGAGGTTCGCATCGAATCACCCAGCCAGGCGGTGAAGCTGGGTATCGGCATGGTGCATCAGCACTTTATGCTGGTGGAGGCCATGACCGTATTCGACAACATCATTCTGGGCGATAAGCACGCCAAGGGGCTGTTCATCGACCGGGCGGCGCGCCGGAAGGAGATCGAGGAGCTGTCCGCCAAGTACGGCCTGGACGTGCAGCTGGACAAGCTCATCACGGAGATCTCCGTGGGCGAGCAGCAGCGCACCGAGATCCTCAAGGCGTTGTATCACGGGGCGGAGCTGCTGGTTCTGGACGAGCCGTCCGCTGCGCTGACCGACATTGAGGTGGAGGGCCTGTTCGCCATCATGCGCAAGTTGATCGGCGAGGGCAAGAGCATCATCTTCATCAGCCACAAGATGCGCGAGGTACTGCACATCTCCGACCGCATCACTGTGCTGCGGCTGGGTGAGGTGGTGGGCACGGTGAACCGTGCCGACACCGACGGGCAGAAGCTGGCCAACATGATGATCGGCAAGGAGCTGAGCGAGTCCCAGTACGAGAAGAAGGACGCCTCCGGCGCAGAGGTGGTGGCGGAGCTGTCCCATGTGGACTATGACAAGGAGCACAAGCACAGCGGCGTCAACGATATGTCCCTGAAGATCCACCGGGGCGAGATCGTGGGCATCGCCGGTGTGGACGGCAACGGCCAGACGCAGCTGGCGCAGCTGATCACCGGCGTGATCGCGCCGCAGAGCGGCAGTATCTATCTGAAGGACAAGCAGGTGGCGGTCTTTGACCCCAATGCCTTTATCACCGATAATGTGTCCCACGTCCCGGAGGACAGAAACGCGCAGGGACTGATCGGCGACATGTCCATTGCGGAGAATCTGGTGCTGAAGGCAACGGATCAGCCGCAGTTCAGCAAGGGGCACGGCCTGCTGCTGAACAAGCCCGCTATCCACGAGTACGCGGAGGAGATGGTGAAAAAGTACGATGTGCGCTGCACGTCCACGGAGCAGACTGTCCGCAGTCTGTCCGGCGGCAACCAGCAGAAGGTCATTCTGGCGCGCGAGCTGGAGTCCCAGCCGTCCCTGCTGGTCATGGCGCACCCCACCCGCGGATTGGATATCGGTGCGGCGGGCTTCGTCCACGAGCAGATGATCGCCGCTCGCCAGCGCGGCGTGGGCATTCTGCTCATCAGCGCGGACTTCGATGAGATACTGGAGATGTCCGACCGCATCCTTGTGTGCTTTGAGGGGCAGATCATGGGCGAGTATTCCGGCAAGAATCCGCCCATCGAGGAGATCAGCCTTGCCATGACGGGCAAGTGAGAGGAGGAGCTGTTATATGGAAAAACTGAGACGTTCCCTTGGCAGCTTCGTCGTTCCGCTGCTGTCTATTCTGTTGGCCTTCATCGTTGGCGGCGTCATCATGGCGGCGCTGGGCGCCGACCCCTTCGCCGCGGTGAAGTACCTGTTTCAGGGCGCCTTCGGCTCCAAGGCCAATATCGGCACTACCCTGACCAAGGCCACGCCCCTGATGTTCACCTCCCTGTGCGCCTGCTTTGCCTATAAGTGCGGCGTGTTCAATCTGGGCGGTGAGGGTCAGTTCCTGATGGGCTCCATCGCCGCATTCGTTACGGCGTACTTTTCCGGCATCACCGGCTTTTTCGGCGTGGTGCTGGCGCTGCTGGCCGGTACGCTGGCCGGCGGTATCTGGGGCATGATCCCCGGCCTGTTGAAGATCGGCCGCGGCCAGAACGAGATGATCATCTCCATCATGCTGAACTATGTGGCCACGCTGTTCATGGGCGTGCTGTATACCAGCTGGGTGCGCGATGCCAGCGTGCCCCAGACCCCGGCGGTGGACGAGCTGGTGCGCCTGCCCCGCGTGATCACGGGTATGCGTTTCACCTGGGGCTTTGTGATCGCCGTGGTGGTGGGTCTGGTGCTGTACTATGTGCTGTTCTGGACCAGCGGCGGCTTCAAGCTGCGGGCGGTGGGCTACAACATGACGGCCAGCCGCTTCAACGGCATCCATGTGAAGCGCTGCATGCTGACCAGCTTCATTATCTCCGGCGCTATCGCCGGTCTGGGCGGCGGCGCTGAGCTGCTGGGTACCCAGTTCCGGCTCATCAACGGCTTCGGCGCGGGCTATGGCTTCGACGGTGTGGCTATGGCGCTGATCGGCCAGCTGCACCCCATTGCGACCATGGTGGTGGCGCTGTTCTTCGCTGTGCTGCGGGTGGGCTCCACCACTATGCAGGCGGCCACCGGCGTTCCCACCAGCGTGTCCGACATTATTCAGGCGCTGGTCATCGTGTTCTCGGTGGCGGGCATGGCGATGACAAAGCTGCCGGAGTTCAATGCATGGAAGGAACGTGTGTTTGCAAAGAGAAAGGCGGGTGACAAGTAATGGATTGGATCTCCAGCTTGCTTCTGGCTACGGTTCGTCTGGCCATTCCGCTGCTGCTCATCTCGCTGGCGGAGCTGTACGGTCAGCGCGCCGGTATGGTGAACATCGGTCTGGAGGGCCTGGCGGCCATCGGTGCGCTGGTGGGCTTCCTGACCTGCTACATCACCGGCTCCAACTGGATCGGCCTGCTGTGCGGCGCACTGGCGGGTCTGGTGGTGAACATGATCTACGCCTTTTCCACGGTGACACTGTGCGCCGACCATACGGTGTACGGCATGGCCATCAACATATTCGCTCCGGCGCTGGCGTCGTTTATCTACCGCATTTACTTCGGCACCGGCTCCGACCTGAAGCAGATCACCACCATGGCCAGCATCGGCATCCCCGGCCTGAAGGACATCCCTGTCATCGGCCCGCTGCTGTTTGACCAGAGCCCCATGGTCTATCTGACCATCCTGCTGGTGGTGTTCACCTCTGTTTTCTTCAACCGCACACGTGCGGGTCTGAGCTATAAATCCGTGGGCGAGCATCCACAGGCCGCCGCCACGCTGGGCATCAACGTCATTGGCGTGAAGTATCTGGCCTGCATGATCTGCGGTGCGCTGGCCGGTATGGGCGGCGCGTATCTGACCACCTGCTATTCCAGCACCTACACCGACGGTATCGTGGCCGGACGCGGCTTTATCGCGCTGGCGGCGGTGATCTTCGGTCGCTGGAGCGCCGGCGGCATCCTGCTGGCCTGCCTGTTCTTCGGCTTCTGCGACGCGCTGCAGATCCGCCTGCAGGTGTCCGGCATCGCCATTCCGTACCAGTTCTTCCAGATGATCCCCTATGTGGCCACGGTGATCGTGCTTTCCGTTATCGGCACGAAGCAGGCCGGGCCCAAGGCCAACGGACAACCCTACCGCAAGGAGCAGCGGTAACACAACGGTAATAACGCCCTTGGGCGTTGTTATAGAACGAAAAGCAAGATACAAACATAAGGAGGAAAATTATGAAAAAGTTTCTTGCACTGCTGCTGGCGTTTGCCATGACGCTGGCTCTCGTCGCCTGCGGCGAGAAGAAGGACGACAAAAAGACCGACGGTGACGGCGCTGCTGATGGTGAGAAGACCTATAAGGTCGCCATGATCTGCGACTCCAGCATCAACGACGGCGGTTGGGGCGCTGCCTGCTACAACGCCATGATCAAGGCTGCCGAGGCCAAGGGCTGGGAGACTGAGGTCACCGACTCCATCTCTCAGGATCAGTACTATGATTCCATCGCCGCTTTCTGCGCGCTGGGCTATGACATGATCTACGCCCCCGGCAACCAGTACACCGACGCGGTGCTGCAGGCTGCTGAGGAGTATCCCGACATCGCCTTCGCTCTGCTGAACGGTGCTGAGTCCACCCCCGCCAAGGCTGTCAACGGCAACGTCAGCTCCCTGCTGCCCAACGCGCAGCAGATCGGCTGGATCGCCGGTGCTCTGGCCGGCCTGATGACCGAGTCCGGTAAGCTGGGCTTCATCGGCGGCATGGAGCTGGATACCACCAAGGGCAAGATCGCCGGCTTCGAGGAAGCTGCCAAGTACGTTGGCGAGCAGGAGGGCAAGACCGTTGAGCTGCTGGCCGTTCCCTACGCCAACTCCTTCAGCGACGCTCCCAAGGGCAAGGAGTTTGCCACTGAGCTGATCTCCCAGGGCGCTGACGTGTTCTTCGGCGATGCTTCCGCCGTGGACTCCGGTGCTCGTGAGGCCATTGACGCCGCCAACGAGAAGGCCGGCGCCATCAAGATCTACGATATCGGCCAGCCCGCCGACATTCTGGGTCAGAACCCCTGCATCATCTGCTCTCAGGTCACCGATAATGCCGCTATGATCGAGGTCTGCATGGACGCTGTTGTGGCCGGCAACTTCGGCGGCAACACCGTGTTCGGCACGCTGGAGAACGGCGCCCTGTCCGCCGGTGCCATCAACACCGAGCTGGTTTCCGCTGAGATCGTTGAGAAGTACAACGCCTATCTGGAGCAGATGAAGGCCGGCACCTTCATGAAGTAAGCTGTCCCTCCGCGCACACACAAAAGCCCGCAGGCATCGCCTGCGGGCTTTTAGCTTGTCCCAAAACCCACTCCTGTCATTCCGGGGAGCACCCCAAGGGCACTTGCTTCGCGGCGCGAAGCGGCGTGAAAATCCGGGATCTTTCAGCTGTTCATTTCTGCACAATCTCCGCCGGTAATTCTTGTCTGTTTCGTCAATTCCCATGGGGCGGTGTTTGTGGTAAAATTAACGATTGGAATAGGAAAGCCTTCATGGGAAGGAAAGAAAGAACAGGGAGGAGCCATATTATGCCTTTTGCAGATTTTCAGGCGCTGTACAAGCAAAAGCTCACCACCGCAGACGAGGCGGTGAAGATCATCAAGTCCGGTGACTGGGTGGATTACGGCTTTTGCGCCATTCACCCCCGCGTGCTGGACGAGGCGCTGGCGCGCCGGGCGCCGGAGCTGGAGGACGTGAAGGTGCGCGGCGGCATCAGTCTGTGGAAGCCCGCCATCTTCGACATCGAGGATCCGGTGCACCACATCATCTTCAACTCCCACCACATGAGCAGCGTGGAGCGGCACCACATCGCCAGCGGCGCGGGCTTCCACGAGCCCATGCGCTATTCGGAGCTGCCCCGGTACTACTACGACCATATCACCCCGCCGGACGTTGCCATGTTCCAGGTGACGCCCATGGACAAACACGGCTACTTCAACTTCGGCCTGTCTGCCTCCCATGTGAAGGCGGTATGCGAGATGGCCAAGGTGGTCATCGTGGAGGTCAACGAGAATATGCCCCGCTGTCTGGGCGGCTTTGACAACTGCATCCATGTCAGCGAGGTGGACATGATCGTGGAGGGGCGCAACGACCCCATGGGCATCCAGCCCTCCGGCGCAGCCACGGAGGTGGACAAGGCGGTGGCCAAGCTGATCGTGGAGCAGATCCCCGACGGCGCCTGTTTGCAGCTGGGCATCGGCGGCATGCCCAACACCGTGGGCGCCATGCTGTGTGATTCCGACCTGAAGGATCTGGGCGTGCATACGGAGATGTATGTGGACGCCTACGTGGATCTGGCCATGGCGGGCAAGGTCACATGCATGAAGAAGAACATCGACCGCGGCCGGCAGGTGTTCGCCTTTGCCGCCGGTACCCAGAAGCTGTATGACTATCTGGACGACAACCCGGCCTGCATGTCCGCGCCCATCAGCTACACCAACGATATCCGCACCATTGCGGCCATTGACAACTTTATCTCCATCAACAACGCCGTGGACGTGGATCTGTACGGTCAGGTCAACGGCGAGACGGCGGGCACCAAGCAGATCAGCGGCGCCGGCGGCCAGCAGGACTTCGTGCTGGGCGCGTATCTGTCCAAGGGCGGCAAGAGCTTTATCTGCCTCAGCTCCACCCATGCCGACAAGGACGGCACGCTGCACTCCCGCATCCGTCCCACGCTGCAGACCGGCTCCGTGGTGACGGATACCCGCGTGAACACCATGTATGTGGTTACGGAGTACGGCTGCGTCTGCCTGAAGGGACTGAGCGTCTGGGAGCGGGCGGAGAAGCTGATCTCCATCGCCCACCCGGACTTCCGGGAGGAGCTGATCCGCGCTGCCGAGCAGCAGAAGATATGGTATCCCCACAACAGAAGATAACAGCAAAAGAGCGGCGTGAGCCGCTCTTTTCAGCGTGTCGATAAACCCACGCCCCTGTCATTCCGAACCAGTGACCGATGTCACTGGTGTGGGAATCCGTAACCTTTTAGCTGGGAATCTGCGGAAAAGTGCAGGAATTATGCATTTTGGAAACGGATTGCCACGCCAGTGTGAGCACTGGCTCGCAATGACAGGCTTTTTCGACAGCCTCAAAAGAGCGGCGTGAGCCGCTCTTTTTGCATAGATTTCTCTGCTGCTGCGCATCCTGTGAAAAAAGGAGGCGCATGGCCATGAATACCAACGACGACGACAACCGGGAGAAGGACGCGGCGAAGGGCGAGCCGGTGCCGCTGCAGCCCATCATCGACATGGGCAGCACGGTGGTGAAAAACAGCCGAGGCACGGTCTACTGCCTGACCATCGTAGGACAGGTGGAGGGACACACGCTGCTGCCGGACAACACCAAGACCACCAAATACGAGCATGTGCTGCCGCTGCTGGCGGCGCTGGAGCAGAGCGAGCAGGTGGAGGGTTTGCTGCTGCTTCTGAACACCGTGGGCGGCGACATCGAGGCGGGGCTGGCCATCGCGGAGCTGGTGGCGGGCATGACGCTGCCCACGGTGACGCTGGTGCTGGGCGGCGGTCACTCCATCGGCGTGCCGCTGGCAGTGTGCGGCAAGGAGACGTTCATCGCGCCTACCGCGTCTATGACGGTGCATCCGGTGCGCATGTCCGGCACGGTCATCGCCGCGCCGGAGACGTACCGGTACTTCGAGCGTATCCGGGAGCGGATCGTGCAGTTCGTGGCGGCCAACAGCCGCGTCACGGCGGAGCGGTTCCGGGAGCTGATGCTCGCCAGCGGCGACATGGCCAACGACGTGGGCACGGTGCTCTACGGCGAGCAGGCGGTGGCCGAGGGCATCATCGACCGGGTGGGCACGCTGTCCGATGCGCTGGAGGCACTGTACGGGCAGATCGCGCGGCGGCGCAGATGAACAACAGCGGAGGGCGAAGCAGCTCTCCGCTTTTTTCGCGCCGCCCTGCGGGTTTTTCTTGAAAATCCCATGCTTCCATAGTATACTATCGTAGTTAAGGTATGCAAAAGTATAAGAGGTGAAGCAATTGTACTTAAAAGCGCTGGAAATTCAGGGATTCAAGAGCTTTCCCGATAAGACGGTTCTGAACTTCGGCGAGGATATCACCGCTATCGTGGGGCCCAACGGCTCCGGCAAGTCCAACATCTCCGACGCCATCCGCTGGGTCATGGGCGAGCAGAACAGCCGCCAGTTGCGCGGCGCCAAGATGGAGGACGTGATCTTCGGCGGCACGGAGAAGCGGAACCAGATGGGCTTTGCCCAGGTGACGCTGGTCATCGACAACACGGAGCACATTTTCCCCACCCGTCAGGAGACGGAGGTGGCGGTGACGAGGCGCTACTACCGCAGCGGCGAGTCGGAATACTACATCAACAAGCAGTCCGTGCGCCTGAAGGACGTGAACGAGCTGTTCATGGACACCGGCATGGGGCGCGAGGGCTACTCCATCATCGGGCAGGGCAAGATCGACGAGATCCTGTCCGTCAAGAGCGGCGAGCGCCGGGAGGTCTTTGAGGAGGCCGCCGGTATCAGCAAATACCGCCACCGGAAAGAGGACTCCGAGCGGAAGCTGGAGCGCACGGAGGAGAATCTGGTGCGCATCAACGACAAGATCGCGGAGCTGGAATTGCAGGTAGAGCCGCTGCGCCAGCAGGCGGAGACGGCGAAGAAGTATCTGGTGCTCCGCGACGAGCTGCGTGTGCTGGAGATCTCCGTGTGGCTGGAGCAGCTGCAGGATCTGCGCACGGCGCGGCTGAAGCTGGAATCCGACACGGCGCTGGCCAAGGCGGAGTGCGACCGGGCGCAGCAGGCGCTGGACGAGTCCTACGCGCTGGGCGAGAGCTTCACCGAGCAGATGCGCCAGAACGACATACAGGCGGATACCCTGCGGCAGCAGGCTGGCGAAGCCGACAGCGCCGCCGGGGAGGAATCCGCGGCCATCGCCGTGCTGCAAACGTCCATCGACCACAACAACGACTCCCTGCGCCGGTTGGAGCAGGAGCTGACCAACGCCGACGCGCGGCGGGAGAATCTGCAGGGGCAGATCGACGCGCAGCTGGCGCACATTGCGGATATCGACAGCTCTGCCGCTGAATTGGGCCGGGAGCTGGACGCGCTGCTGGCACAGGCGCAGGCACTGTCCGACAGTGCCAGGGGCGCGGCGGACGAGGCCGAGTCCCTGCGGGCGCAGGAGGCCATCGCCGTGGCGGAGGCCGCCGACGGGCGCGCCGCGCTGTCCGCCCTGAACGCGGCGCTGGAGAGCGCCGATCAGCGCCGCACAGCCGTGCGGCAGGAGCTGACTGACGCACAGACCAAGCTGGAGGGCAGCGAGAAGGAAGCCAAGCAGAACCGCCGGGCGCTGAACGATGCCAAGGAGGAAGCGCAGGCGGTGCAGAATATCATTCAGGGACACAGTCTGCGCATGGACAGCCGCCGCCAGAAGGCGGAGGCGGCGCAGGCGGCCAAGCTGGAGCTGACCATGAAGGTGGGCGCGCAGGATGACCGCATCCGGCTGCTGACCGAGATGGAGAAGGAGTACGAGGGCTTCAACAAGGCGGTCAAGATCGTCATGCAGGCGGCGGAGAAGAACACGCTGCGCGGCATCCACGGCCCTGTGGCGGGACTGATGACCACGAAGCAGGAGTACGCCGTGGCGCTGGAAACGGCGCTGGGCGGCGCGCTGCAAAACATCGTGGTGGACAGGGAGGAGGACGCAAAGGCGGCCATCCAGTTCCTGAAGCAGCGGGACGGCGGCCGCGCCACCTTCCTGCCGCTGACGGCTATCCGCGGCGACGAGCTGCGGGAGAACGTAGACGGCGAATACGGCTTTGTGGGCGTGGCCAGCCGGCTGGTGCGCTACGACAGCCGGTACGATAACATTTTCAGGAATCTGCTGGGTCGCACGGTGGTGGTGGAGGATCTGGACAGCGGCATCGCCCTTGCCCGGAAGTTCCGCAGCGCCTTCCGCATCGTCACGCTGGACGGGCAGATCATCAACCGGGGCGGCTCCATGACCGGCGGCTCCGTCAGCCGCTCCTCCGGCGTGCTGTCCCGCGCCAACGAGCTGGAACGGCTTACCCGCGCGCAGGGCACCCTGCATGACAAGCTCAACGAGGCCGCGCAGCAGGCGGAGACGGCGCAGCGGGAGCTGCAAAAGGCGGAATACGAATTGCAGGTGGCCAAGGAGCAGCAGCGCAAGGCCGAGGACGATGTGCTGACCCTGCAGGGCAAGCAGGATCACTACGACATCCTGTTGGAGAGCCTGCGTCTCAGCTGCGAGGCCATGGAGCGCGAGCTGGCGGATATCGACAGCCGGGAGAAGGACAGCCGCACCCGTGCCGCCGAACAGCAGGCGGCCATCGACGCGGCGGAGGAACGCGCCGCGCAGCTGCGCCGCAGCATGCAGGACAAGCTGACCGGTCAGACCGATCTGACCGAGCAGACCAACCGGCTGGCGCAGGCCGTCAGCGATAAAAAAGCGGCACAGGCGGCGCTATCTGCCGAGAAGGACGGCGCTCTGCGCAGCGTGGAGGATCTGAAGAGCCTGCAGGCGGACATGGTGTCCGACCGGGCGGAGCGGGACGAGCTGGCGCAGCGGTACCGTCAGGCCAACGAAAAGGCTGCGGCGGAAATGGCGCAGCATCAGGCAAACCTGACCGAGCACAATCGCCGGACGGACGCCCTACGGCAGAAGCTGGAGCAGCTGGCGCAGGCCAAGCTGGAGCTGGAGCAGCAGCGCGACCGGCACAGCCGCGACAGCCGCCAGTGCAACGACGCGCTGCTCAACGCCATGCAAGCCCATGCCAAGCTCCAGCAGAAGCTGGACAGCAGCGGCATGGAGGAGAGCCAGATACTGGAAAAGCTCTGGGAGCGCTACGAGCTGAGCCACAGCGATGCCATGGAGCAGCGCATCGAGCTGGAGAGCGTCCCCAAGGCCACCCGCCGCATTGCGGAGCTGAACCGGGAGATCAAGTCGCTGGGCACGCCCAATATCGGCGCCATCGAGGAGTTCGACCGGGTGAACACCCGGTACACCTACCTCTCCGAGCAGCGCAGCGACGTGGAGCAGGCCAAGGAGGAGCTGCTGGGCATCATCGACCAGATCACCCAGCAGATGACCGAGATATTCGCCCAGCAGTTCCAGCTGCTGAACGAGAGCTTTCAGGAGACGTTTCTGGAGCTGTTCGGCGGCGGCAAGGCGCGGCTGGAGCTGGAGGACGAAAACGACATACTCAACTGCGGCATCGAGATCAAGGTGCAGCCCCCCGGCAAGCAGCTCAAGACCATCACGCTGCTGTCCGGCGGCGAGAAGGCGTTCGTGGCCATCGCGCTGTACTTCGCCATTCTCAAGGTACACCCCACGCCCTTCTGCGTCATGGACGAGATCGAGGCGGCGCTGGACGAGGCCAACGTGGTGCGCTACGCCCGCTACATGCGGCGCATCGCCGGAAAGACGCAGTTCATCGTCATCACCCACCGCCGGGGCACCATGGAGGAGGCGGACGTCCTGTATGGCGTGACCATGCAGGAAAAGGGAGTCAGCCGCATCCTGACCATCAATCTCAACGACATGGCCAAGGAGCTGCATATCAAATAAGGAGGTCACATTATGGCAATGGGCTTATTTCAGATACTCAAGCAGGCATTTACCGCCGTCCCCACCTTCGACGATCTGAACGATGAGTTCTACGACAGTCTGGAGGAGGCGCTGATCCTGGCGGACGTGGGTGCGGAGACGGCCTGCGACATCGTTGCGCAGCTGCGCAAGCGGGTGAAAGAGCGCTTTCTCGGCCGTATGGAGGAGGTAAAGGACGCCCTGCGGGATATCCTTCGCAGCAAGCTGGATGTGGGCGACAGCGCCCTGACGCTGGAGGGCAAGCCCGCTGTGGTGCTGGTCATCGGCGTCAACGGCGTGGGCAAGACCACGTCCATCGGCAAGCTGGCCAAGCAGCTGAAATCGCAGGGCAAGAAGGTTCTGCTGTGCGCCGGTGATACGTTCCGTGCCGCCGCCGCCGACCAGCTGGAGATCTGGTCGCAGCGGGCAGGGGTGGACATCGTCCGCCAGAACGAGGGCGCCGACCCCGGCGCTGTACTGTTCGATGCGCTGCAGGCGGCCAAGGCGCGGGGCACGGATGTGGTGCTGTGCGACACCGCCGGACGGCTGCACAACAAGCAGAACCTGATGAACGAGCTGGCCAAGCTGCGGAAGATCATCGACCGGGAGTGCCCGGATTCCAGCTGCGAGACGCTGCTGGTGCTGGACGCCACCACCGGGCAGAACGGGCTGATCCAGGCGCGGACGTTCAAGGAGACGGCGGGGCTTACCGGCATCATCCTCACCAAGCTGGACGGCACTGCCAAGGGCGGCATCGTCATCGCCATCGCCCAGGAGCTGGGCGTGCCCGTGAAGTTCGTGGGTGTGGGCGAGGGCATCGACGACCTGAAGCCCTTCGACCCGGCGGAATTCGTGCAGGGCATGGTGTAAGGAGGGCGAGACATGACAAGAGCAGACGGACGCGCAGCCGATCAGCTGCGCCCGGTGGAGATCATCCCCAACTTTACGAAATTTGCCGAGGGCAGCGTCCTGATCCGCTGCGGCGACACGGTGGTGCTGTGCAACGCCTCGGTGGAGGACAAGACGCCGCCCCATGTGGCGGAGGGCTGCGGCTGGGTCACGGCGGAATACTCCATGCTGCCCCGCGCCAACCGGGAACGCAGCCGCCGGGATGTGGACAAGCTGAAGCTGTCCGGCCGCAGCGCGGAGATCCAGCGGCTCATCGGCCGCAGCCTGCGGGCGGCGGTGGATATGCGGGCGCTGGGCGAGCGCACCATCACCGTGGACTGCGACGTGCTGCAGGGCGACGGCGGCACCCGTACCGCCTCCGTCACCGGCGGCTTTGTGGCGCTGGCGCTGGCCTGCTGCCGACTGGTGGAGCAGGGCGCGCTGGAGAAAATGCCCCTTATCCACTATGTAGCCGGCGTGTCTGCCGGCATCGTGGACGATACCCCTGTGCTGGATCTGCCCTATAGCGAGGACAGCCGGGCGCAGGTGGATCTGAACTGCATGATGACCGAGCAGGGCGAGATCATCGAGTTACAGGGCACCGGTGAGGGCAGACCCTTCACCGTGGCCGAGCAGCAGGCGCTGGTATCGCTGTGCGCCAAGGGCTGCCGCGAGCTGATGGAAAAGCAGAAGGAGATCGTGGGGGAGATACTATGAAATTTGTATTGGCTTCACATAACAAGGGCAAGCTGGCGGAGATGCAGGCCATTCTGGGCGAGCTGGGCGTGGAGGTGGTCATGCCCGCCGACGTGGGCGTGGATATCGACGTAGAGGAGACAGGCACCACCTTTGCCGAGAACGCCGGGCTGAAGGCGCAGGCCATCATGCAGGCCAGCGGCCTGCCCGCCATCGCGGACGACTCCGGCCTGTGCGTGGACTGGCTTCAGGGTGCGCCGGGCATCTACTCCGCCCGCTACGGCGGGCTGGACAGCGATCCGGAGCGCTGCCGTCTGCTGCTGGGCAATATGCGGGGCGCAACGAACCGCGCCGCCCATTTCCACACCGCCATCGTCTGCGCCTTCCCCAACGGGGACACCCTGACGGCGGAGGGCGATTGCCACGGCACCATCGCCTTTGCCCCTATGGGCGACGGCGGGTTCGGCTACGACCCCATTTTTTTCGTGCCGTCCCTGCGCAAGACCTTCGCCCAGCTGACGACGGAGGAGAAAAACGCCATTTCCCACCGGGGGAACGCATTGCGTTCCTTTGCGGCGGAGTTGAAAACGTATTTGGAGAATCACTGATATGGAACTGACAAGCAAGCAGCGCGCACAGCTGCGCTCTCTGGCCACCAACATGGACACCATCGTGCACGTAGGCAAGGACGGCATCGGGGACAACCTCGTCAAGCAGGTCAACGACGCGCTGGAGGCGCGGGAGCTGATCAAGGGCCGCGTGCTGGAAAACTCCCTGCTCACCGCCCGCGAAGCGGCGGAGGAGCTGTCCGTGGCCGCCCGCTGTGAGGTGGTGCAGGTCATCGGCAGCAAGTTTGTGCTGTACCGGATGCAGCACGATAAGACCAGGCGGAAGATCGAGCTGGTCAAGGCGAAGAAAAGCGTATGAATATAGGCATTTACGGCGGGACCTTCGACCCGCCCCACAGGGGACACATCGCGGCGGCCAAAGCCGCCGTGTCCGCCCTGCATCTGGACAGGCTGCTGCTGATCCCGGATGCCGTGCCGCCCCATAAGGAACTGCCGGAGGGCAGCCCCACGGCGCAGCAGCGCTGCGACATGGCGGTGCTGGCCACGGCGGAGCTGGGCAGGCAGGCGGAGGCCTCCGACATGGAGCTGCGGCGCGCCGGCGTCAGCTATACCGCTGACACACTGGCGCAGCTGCGCCGGCAGTATCCGGAGGACGAGCTGTACCTGCTTATGGGCACGGACATGTTCCTGAGCCTGCAAAGCTGGCGGCAGCCGGAGCGCATTGCGGCGCTGGCGCATATTGCGCCCTTCCGCCGGGAGCGGGAGGACGACCCCGCCGCCTTTGCCGCCCAGAAGGAACATCTGGAGCGGGACTACGGCGCGTCCGTGACGGTGGTGCCCAACCCGGACGTGGTGGACATCTCCTCCACGGAGGTGCGGGCGGCGCTGGCGCAGGGCGGGGGAGAGGACATGCTTCCCCCGGCGGTGTGGGGCTACATCTGCCGGGAACGGCTGTACGGCACCCATACCGACCTGAAGCATCTGACGCCCGATCAACTGCGGCCTGTGGCGCTGAGCTATCTCAAGCCCAAGCGCATGCCCCATGTGTTGGGCACGGAGCAGGAGGCGGTGCGTCTGGCGGAGCGATACGGCGCGGACGTGACAAAGGCGCGGGTGGCCGCGCTGCTCCACGACTGCACCAAAAAACTGGACATGGCGGAGCAGCTGGCGCTCTGCGAGAGGTATCGCATCCCGCTGGACGAGCTGGAGCGAAAGGCACTGAAGCTACTGCACAGCAAGACCGGCGCAGCCATCGCCCGTGACGTGTTCGCCGTGGACGACGAGGTGTACAACGCCATTTTATACCACACAACGGGTAAGCCGGACATGACGCTGCTGGAGAAGATCATCTATCTGGCGGATTACATCGAGCCTACCCGCGATTTCCCCGGCGTGGAGGAGCTGCGCCGCACCGTATACGAGGATCTGGACAGGGGCCTGCTGCTGGGACTGACTATGACCATTCAGGAGATGGAGGAGCTGGGCAATCCTGTCCACCACATGACCCGCGACGCGCGGGATTATCTGATGAAAAGAGGGATATCATGAAAACACCGAGAGAACTGGCACTGCTGGCCGCCCGCGCCCTGTCCGACAAGAAGGGCAAGGAGATCCGCGTTCTGGAGATCGCCGAGCTGACCACGCTGGCGGACTATTTCGTTCTGGCCACCGGCGCCAGCAACACCCAGATCAACGCGCTGGTGGACAACGTGGAGAAGGTGCTCCACGAGGAGGCGGAGGAGGAGCCGCTGCACCGGGAGGGCTATCGCGGCGGCACATGGGTGCTGCTGGACTACGGCTGCATCGCCATCCATGTGTTCAATCAGGAAGCCCGCGAGTTCTACGGCCTGGAGCGCCTGTGGCAGGACGGCAAGCCCGTGGACATCAGCGGCATCGTAGACGAGCACGACTGAGATTTCTCCCGGTTTTCGGCGTTTTTGCCGGAAATCAGGGGTTGACAATCGGCAGAAAAGCGATAAAATAGACTTCGATATTGCCACAAGCGATGAAGGAAAAAAGACGGAACAGGTCTGCCACAAGAGAGCCGGCGGTGGGTGCGAGCCGGCGGAGACGTTCCGTTGTACTGGCTCCTGAGCCTTTCGCCTGAACAGGGCGGAACGGGTGCGCACCGTTACAGCGCTGCCCTTTTCCAAAGGGCACTGAGCGCCGCGGGGCGACCTCCGGCGAAAACAGGGTGGTAACACGTCTATGCGTCCCTGACTGCGAAAGCGGTCAGGGATTTTTTATCAGCACGGAAATGAAATTCACATACAAGGAGAAGCAAGCATGAATTACGATTTTGCGGCCATTGAAAAGAAATGGCAAGCCAACTGGGAAAAGACCAAGCCCTATGCCGCCGTCACCGGCGACAAGCGCCCCAAGTTCTATGGCCTGATCGAGTTCCCCTATCCCTCCGGTCAGGGTCTGCATGTGGGTCATCCCCGCCCCTTCACGGCTATGGATATCGTCACCCGCAAGAAGCGCATGCAGGGCTATAACGTTCTGTTCCCCATCGGCTTCGATGCCTTCGGTCTGCCCACGGAGAACTACGCCATCAAGAACCATATCCATCCCGCCATTGTTACCAAGAACAACATCGAGAACTTCACCAAGCAGCTGAAAATGCTGGGCTACGGCTTTGACTGGGATCGCTGCGTGGACACCACCGATCCCAAGTACTACAAGTGGACGCAGTGGATCTTCCTCCAGATGTTCAAGCACGGTCTGGCCTACAAGTCCACCATGCCGGTGAACTGGTGCACCAGCTGCAAGTGCGTGCTGGCCAACGAGGAAGTGGTCAACGGCGTGTGCGAGCGCTGCGGCAGCGAGGTCATCCGCAAGGAAAAGAGCCAGTGGATGCTGAAGATCACCCAGTACGCCCAGCGCCTGATCGACGATCTGGACGACGTGGACTATATCGAGCGCGTGAAGATCCAGCAGCGCAACTGGATCGGCCGCTCCACCGGTGCCGAGATCACCTTCCAGACCAATGTGGGCGACGAGGTGACGGTGTACACCACCCGTGCCGATACGCTGTTCGGTACCACCTACATGGTCATCTCTCCGGAGCATCCCCTGCTGAAGAAATGGCAGCCCCTCATCAAGAACTGGGACGCCGTGGCCGCCTATCAGGACGAGGCGGCGCACAAGTCCGACTTTGAGCGCGGCGAGCTGAACAAGGAAAAGACCGGCGTGCGGCTGGAGGGCATCGAGGTCATGAACCCCGTGACCCACAAGCCCCTGCCCATGTTCGTCTCCGATTACGTCCTCATGGGCTACGGTACCGGCATCGTCATGGGCGTGCCCGGCCACGACCAGCGCGACTGGGAGTTTGCCAAAAAGTTCGGTTTGCCTATCATCGAGGTGGTGGCCGGCGGCGACGTGACCAAGGAGGCGTTTGTCGCCAAGGATGACAGTGCCGTCATGGTCAACTCCGGCTTCCTCAACGGCATGACCGTCAAGGAGGCCATCCCCGCCATGAAGAAATACGTGGTGGAGCAGGGCTTCGGCAAGGAGAAGGTCAACTACAAGCTGCGCGACTGGGTGTTCTCCCGCCAGCGCTACTGGGGCGAGCCCATTCCTCTGGTGAACTGCGAGAAGTGCGGCTGGGTGGCGCTGCCGGAGGAGCAGCTGCCGCTGGTGCTGCCGCAGGTGGAGAGCTACGAGCCCACCGACGACGGCGAAAGCCCCCTGAGCAAGATGACCGACTGGGTCAACACCACCTGCCCCTGCTGCGGCGGCCCGGCCAAGCGCGAAACGGACACCATGCCCCAGTGGGCCGGCTCCAGCTGGTACTTCCTGCGGTATATGGATCCCCACAACGACAAGGCGTTGGCCAGCAAGGAGGCGCTGGACTACTGGTCCCCGGTGGACTGGTACAACGGCGGCATGGAGCACACCACGCTGCACCTGCTGTACTCCCGCTTCTGGCATAAGTTCCTGTACGACATCGGCGTGGTGCCCACCAAGGAGCCTTACGCCAAGCGCACCAGCCACGGTATGATCCTGGGCGAGGGCGGCGAGAAGATGTCCAAGTCCCGCGGCAACGTGGTCAACCCCAACGACATCGTGGCGCAGTACGGCGCCGACACCATGCGCCTGCACATCATGTTCATCGGCGACTTCGAGAAGGCCGTCAGCTGGAGCAACGAGGCCGTCAAGGGCAGCAAGCGCTTCCTGGATCGCTGCTTCAACCTGCAGGACATCGCCACCGACGAGGAGTCCATCTCCGCCAAAAACGAGTCTATCGTCCACAAGACCATCAAGAAGGTCTCTCAGGATATCGACGAGCTGAAGATGAACACCGCCATCGCCGCCATGATGACCATGGTCAACGAGTTCTACGCCAACGGCTGCTCCAAGGGTGATGTAGAGGTGCTCTGCCTGCTGCTCAGCCCCTTCGCCCCCCACATGGTGGAGGAGATGTGGGAGAACATGGGCCTTGCCGCCAAGTACGGCAAAATGGCCATGCAGATGGACTGGCCGGAGCACGACGAGACCAAGACCGTGGATTCCCATGTGGAGATGGCCGTGCAGGTCAACGGTAAGCTGAAGGGCACCGTCACCGTCCCCGTGGACAGCGACGAGGCCGCTGTGGTAGCCGCCGCTATGGAGTCCGACAAGGTCAAAAAGGCCACGGAGGGCATGAGCGTCGTCAAGACCATTCTGGTGAAGAACAAGCTGGTGAACCTGATCGTCAAGCCTGCGAAATAAGCACCGGAGATTAGGCCGCCTGGCATAAGAAAACATACGCCGCAAAAGGCGCGTTTCGCGCAGCCCCGTCGTTGCGCCGCCTTGACAGACATCCAGTATGCCTGCGGCGACGCGCCTCGGCTCTGCACAAAACGCGCTCTTTTTCGGTGCGAAGCAGTTTTGCCAAAGTAAATTCGAGCTGAAATTGGCTGCAAA
>OJKC01000687.1_pt1 | contig 26290 bp, 20 predicted proteins | sample 1596401 | NCBI WGS metagenome assembly OJKC01 (sample SAMEA4350162, study PRJEB24818) | metagenome | biome: human; feature: gut; material: faeces | place: Denmark | collected 2013-09 | reverse complement strand
TACTCAACGTGAGCGGTGTTAATCGTGATGCCGCGGGCCTTTTCTTCCGGCGCCTTGTCGATTTCGTCATAACGCATCGCCTGCGCTTCGCCCTTCTGGGACAGCGTCATGGTGATGGCGGCGGTCAAGGTCGTCTTGCCATGGTCAACGTGACCGATGGTGCCGATGTTAACGTGGGGCTTTTTGCGCTCGTAACGTTCCTTAGCCATTGGAATTTCCTCCTTTATGTTCGCGTAAAACTGCGAAGGTATCTTCGCTGCTTTCCGGCGGCAGATGCGGTTGTGGAGCAGGCGATGGGAATCGAACCCACAAGGCCAGCTTGGGAAGCTGGAGTTTTACCACTAAACTACGCCTGCATGTCCCGCATCAAGCCTAACCAGACTTGTCAGACAAGGTATATTGTAAACATTTAAGACCGGATTGTCAAGCCTTTCGGACAATTTTTCAGCGCGATTATGAAAAAAGTTTGTTCGTACTGAAAAACTGTCCGAAATTTGTCTGTGATTTTTGGTTCATTCGATGAACATCGCGTCTCCGAAGCTGAAGAAGCGGTACTTTTTCTGTACAGCTTCGCGGTAAACGTCCAGCGCCGTCTCGCGCCCCATGAAGGTGCTGACGAGCATCAGCAGGGTGCTCTGCGGCAGGTGGAAATTGGTAATCAGGGCATCCACCGCCTTAATTTTCTTTCCGGGATAGATGAAAATCGCTGTGTCGCCCGCGCCGGGGTGCACGATACCATCCTCCGTCGCAACCGTTTCAATCGTGCGCACGGACGTTGTGCCGACACAAATCAGCCGTCCACCGCCAGCGCGGATGGCGTTGAGCGTGTTCGCCGCCTCCTCCGTCACCTGATACCACTCGCTGTGCATCACATGTTTGTCAACATCTTCCACCTGAACCGGGCGGAACGTCCCCAGCCCGACGTGCAGCGTCACCGGCACGATGGTCACGCCATTGGCGCGGATGCGTTCGAGCAGCTCCGGCGTGAAGTGCAGACCCGCCGTCGGTGCAGCGGCAGACCCTTCATTCTTGGCGTAAACGGTCTGATAGCGGCTCTGATCCGCCAGCTTTTCGTGGATATACGGCGGCAGCGGCATCTCGCCCAGCCGGTCGAGCAGCTCCTCGAAAACCCCTTCATAATGGAAACGGACGATGCGCCCGCCGATTTCCGGCACGCTTTCCAGAATCTCGCATTTGAGCAGTCCGCCGCCGAAAACACACGTCGTGCCGGGCTTCAGGCGGCGTCCGGGGCGGACAAGCGCCTCCCAGTCCGTCTGATTTTTCCGGCGCAGCAGCAGCACCTCCACCGGCACGCCCGTATCTTCCTTCTCGCCCAGCAGACGTGCCGGGATGACCTTCGTCTCGTTGATGACCAGCGCGTCGTTCGGGTTCAAATAGTCAATAATATCGTAGAAATGCTTGTCCTCGCGCTCGCCCGTCGCGCGATGCACCACCATCAGGCGGCTGTGGTCGCGCGGTTCGACCGGGGTCTGCGCAATCAGTTCTTCGGGCAATTCATAATCAAAATCGGATGTTTTCATAACAATTCACCTTATTTTCAATTGCATCAAATACGCATTTTTCATCGCGCCGTCTTTCAGCACGAAAGCGCCCGGGTGGACGTCGACGACGCGGAAGCCGACTTTCTCATACAGCGTCTGTGCGCGGCTGTCCTTGCGAATTGCTTCTTTTGATTTGCAATTCATGCTCACAGTTCCATTTTCAGCTGATTATCGTTCCCCTGCCCCGGCGGCGTGCGCTTCATGTGCTCCCACGCGGCGGGCGTGCACATTCTCCCTCGCGGCGTGCGCATCAGGAAGCCGAGCTGCATCAGGTACGGTTCGTAGACGTCCTCAATGGTCACGGCGTCCTCGCCGGTTGTCGCCGCGAGGGTGTCCAGCCCGACCGGGCCGCCGCCGAACTTGTCCATCATCGTGCCAAGGACGGCGCGGTCTACCTTATCCAGTCCCAGCTCGTCCACGCCCTGCATGGCAATCGCCTCCCGTGCCACATCAAGGCTGATGACGCCGCCGCCGCGCACCTGCGCGTAGTCGCGGACGCGTTTGAGCATCCGGTTTGCGATTCGCGGCGTACCGCGGCTTCTGCGCGCGATTTCCATGATGCCTGCGTCCTCCGCGTCAATCTCCAGAATCGACGCGCTTCGGCGGACGATTTGCGCCAGTTCCTCCGGCTTGTACATTTCCAGCCGGAAGAGAATGCCGAAGCGGTCGCGCAGTGGGGCAGACAGCTGGCCTGCGCGGGTTGTCGCGCCGACGAGCGTGAATTTTGGCACGGCGACGCGAATCGACCGCGCGGTCGGGCCTTTGCCAATCATGATGTCGATGGCGAAATCCTCCATCGCGGGGTACAGCACCTCTTCCACCGAGCGGGAGAGGCGGTGAATTTCGTCGATAAACAGCACGTCCCCCTGATTGAGGTTCGCCAGAATTGACGCGAGGTCGCCGGGACGCTCAATCGCCGGGCCGGACGTGACGCGGATGTTCTGCCCCATTTCCGCCGCGACAATGGTCGCCAGCGTCGTTTTGCCCAGACCGGGCGGGCCGTAGAGCAGCATATGATCCAGCGCGTCATGGCGGGTAAGCGCCGCCTGAATGTAGATGCTCAGGCTGTCCTTAACCGCCTGCTGACCGACGTACTCCCGCAGGGTATGCGGGCGCAATGTCGTCTCCACCGCGCTGTCTTCGGGCTGAAAGTCGCCCGTCACCAATCTCTCTTCCACTTTTTATCCTCACATTCCCGCCATTGCGCGCAGCGCCAGCCGAATCAGTTCATCCGCCGGGGCATCCTTGTCCTCCACATGCGACAGGGCATCGCGCGCCTCGATGGCGGAGTATCCCAGCGCCGTCAGCGCCTCGATGGCTTCGGCGAAATTATCCGCCGCCGCGCCTGATGTCGGCGTGGCCGTCTTGCCCGTCGGCTGATTGATATCCGCCTGCGTGACCTTATCTTTGAGTTCCAGCGCGATTCGCTGCGCCGTCTTTTTGCCGATGCCCGGCGCGCGGGAGAGGGCGTTGACATCCCCCAGCAGAATCGCGAGGTTCAAGTCGCGCAGGGGCATAGCACCGAGCAGGCCGAGCGCGGTTTTTGCGCCGACACCGCTGATGCCCGTGAGCGAAAGGAAGAGCTGCTTTTCCTCCTTTGTTGCGAAACCGAAGAGTTCCATCGCGTCTTCGCGGACGGAAAGGTAGGTATAGCAGCGCATTTTCTCGCCCATCGGCGGCGCTTCCTGCAAGGTGGTCATGGAGCAGTTGAGCTGATAGCCGATGCCGCCAGCTTCAAGGACTAAGGAATTGGTCGTTTTTTCGCACACACGACCCTCGATAAATGCGTACATGGTGGTTATCTCCTTGGGCAAAAGAATAAAATCCAGGGAAAAAAGCTGGACAGTAACTAAAAAACTTCCAATAAAAAATCAAGAAGCATGGTGGTGCGCCCGAAGGGGTCAAGGGGGCGACCGCAGACTTCGTCTGTTTCCATTGCCCCCTTGTCGCCTCCGCAGAGGCGAAATCCCCTGCTTTCGGGAAAGAGCAGCTATGTCTGAAAGACCAGCAGTTCGGTCGCGCCCATCTGGCGCGACAATGTTGCGTTGAGGGATAGAGCAGTTTGGGGGGCGCTCCTGCGGGAGCGCAAAGTTACTGGCAGGGACGCTTCGCTGCCTGCGCCTTTGTGGGCGGCTTCCTTGAAGTTGGTCGCCCGTGGAACGGTTGGGGCGTTGCCCCAAACCCCACAAGGGGCGCCGCCCCTTGACCCTGCAAGGGGGAATCCCCCCTTGACCCCTCCGCGCGATTGAGTTGACTTCTTCTTCATACTCCTTCCGCGTGCTGCTCTTTTGGCTTTGCTTCGCCCTTTCCTCCTATTTCATCCTGAATTGTTCCTTCGCCGCGCCACACTGGCAATGCGTTATCGCACACGCAATCGCATCCGCCGCGTCATCCGGCTTCGGTATCTCCTTCATCCCCAGCAGCAGCTTCACCATCTGCTGAATCTGCTTCTTATCTGCCTTCCCATACCCTGTCACAGCCTGCTTAATCTGCATTGGCGTATACTCATACAGGCTCTCCGTATACTCCGCCGCGCTGATAATCGCCGCGCCGCGCGCCGCCCCAACCATCAGCGCCGTCGTGACGTTCCGCGCAAAGAACAGCTCCTCAAACGCCACGTCGTCCGGATGATAGATGTTCACGAGGTCGCGTACACCCAATTGCAGTGCCCGCAAGCGGTGCTGCATCGGCACACCCGCCTGCGTCTCCACACAGCCGTAGCCAAGCAGACGCATCCGCGCGCCCTGCGCCTCCACCACGCCCCAGCCCATCAGCGCATAGCCGGGGTCAATGCCTAAGACAATCATTGCGACCTCCTGCATAGGATTCTATGTTCGCTCTTTATGATACCGCTTCTTTCGCCCCGTGTCAACCGAACACGCGAAATTCATTCAACTTCTCCCCGCAAGGCTTGACGAATTCGCCGATTCACGGTACAATGAAGCAGATGGAAACCCCTTTCCCATTTTGCACGATTTCGGTACATAAAAAGAGGAGGATTTTTCCGATGAAGTATGTTCTTGGTATTGATCTTGGCACGTCCGGCACCAAAACGGTGCTGTTCGACCAGTATGGCACGGCGGTCTGCTCCGCGCTGGTGGAGTATCCGCTGTATCAGCCGCACAACGGCTGGGCAGAGCAGAAGCCGGAGGACTGGTATCATGCGGCGGTGGACACCATCCGCAGCGTGCTGACGAAGTCCGGTGTGGATAAGAAGGACGTCGTTTCGATGGGCATCAGCGGTCAGATGCACGGTCTGGTCATGCTGGATGAAGCAGGGAACGTCCTACGCCCGTCTATTATCTGGTGCGACCAGCGCACGGCGGCGGAGTGCGACCAGATTCACGAAATTGTCGGCCGCGATCAGCTGATTTCCATTACGGCAAATCCTGCGCTGACTGGCTTCACGCTGTCGAAGCTGCTGTGGGTGCGCAATCACGAGCCGGAAGTGTACGCCAAGTGCCGTCACATCCTCCTGCCGAAGGACTATGTGCGCTATATGCTGACCGGCGATTTCGCGACTGAAGTCAGCGACGCATCCGGGATGCAGATGCTGGATGTGCCGAACCGCTGCTGGTCGGAGAAGCTGCTGAACATGCTGAACATCGACCCGTCGCTGCTGGCGAAAGTGTACGAATCCTGCGAAGTGACGGGCCACATCTCCAAGGCGGCAGCGGAGTTGACCGGGCTGAGCGAAGACACGCTGGTCGTCGGCGGCGCGGGCGACAACGCGGCGGCAGCTGTCGGCACGGGTGTTGTCGAGGACGGGCGCGCATTCACCACCATCGGCACGTCCGGCGTTGTGTTTGCCCACACGGACAAGCTCGCCATCGACCCCAAAGGGCGCGTGCACACGTTCTGCTGCGCTGTGCCGGGCGCATGGCACGTCATGGGCGTGACGCAGGCGGCGGGTCTGTCGCTGAAGTGGTTCCGCGACAACTTCTGCATGGCGGAGAAGGAAGCCGCCGCGCTCATGGGCGAAGACCCCTACAACCTGATGAACAAGCAGGCGGCGCAGTCCCCCATCGGCGCGAACAAGCTGCTGTATGCTCCCTACCTGATGGGCGAACGCACCCCGCACCTTGACGCAGACTGCCGCGGCATGTTCTTCGGCTTGAGCGCAATGCACACGCGCCGTGATCTGCTCCGCGCGGTCATGGAGGGCGTCACCTACTCTTTGAAGGACTGCCTGAATGTGCTGGCAGAAATGGGTGTTGCGCCCGAAACGATGCTGGCTTGCGGCGGCGGCGGCAAGAGTCCGCTGTGGCGGCAGATGCTGGCGGATGTGTTCCAGATGCCGGTTGCGACGACAGTGAACACGGAAGGTCCGGCGCTGGGCGTGGCAATTCTGGCGGGCGTCGGCGCGGGGCTGTACGCAAGCGTGCCGGAAGCGTGCCGGGCGATGATTCATGTGAATCCGGCGCAGAACCCGATTGCGGAGAACGTGCCGCAGTATGAGAAGGTGTATGCGCTGTATACGAAGCTGTATCAGGCGAATAAGGGGCTGTATAAGGAATTGGCGAAGCTGTAAGGGCTGATTGCTTCGGGACGCCAAAGCGCAGCACGCGGAAGGAGTATGGCAGCGAAACCAACTCAATCGCGCGAGGGGGTCAAGGGGCAATTGCCCCTTGCGGAGTCCAGAGGCGGCGCCTCTGGTGGGGCTTGGGGCAACGCCCCAACTGTTGCACCGTTAAGCCAATTATGCTAAACGCGCTCAATCCTGCCGCCTTGGTCGCAGGTAGCGAAGCGTCCCTGCGCAGTAACTTTGCGCGTCCGCAGACGCGCCCCCAAACTGCTCTTTCAACCTATTCAACATTGTCGCGCCAGATGGGCGCGACTGACCAGCATCGGGAGAAGTCGTTTTCTCTCGGTGCTGGTCTTTTTTGTTGCAGGGATTTCGCCTCTGCGGAGGCGACCAGAGGGCTTTGCGGTCGCCCTCTGGACTGCTTCGCAGCGCACACTCCCATAATTGATTTTGTTTGTTGCATGGAGAACCGCGTCTATGGGCATAATTCAGGCGCGCAAAATCCCCCCATGCAAAAAGCCGCCGCGTTTTGCCCGCAGCGGCCATTGTTATCCACAAAGATTCCACATTTCTTGCACTTATTCCACATCCATGTCCTCGAATGCTTCCAGCCCCTTCTTTGCCTCCGCCTTCGCGTCGCCATGGCGGACGAAGCACATCGTGACAAAGCTCAGTGTGGAGAAAATTGCAGCATAAGGGAAAAGCACGCGGTAGTCGATTGCGCGCATCAAAGAACCCGCGGCAATCGGCGTGACGACCTGCGCAACCATCGAAAACGTGTAGTAGTAGCCTGTGAAGCGCCCGATGTCGCTGCCGCGGCACATTTCCACTACCATCGGCAGAGAGTTGACGTTAATCGCCGCCCACGCCAGACCGACCAGGGCGAAAACGACGTACATCACCGGGGTGATAACGCTCGACGTGCAGGTAAGGACGAAGCCGAGCAGGAAACAGAGCGTCAGCAGGGCAACGCCAAGCTGAATCGTCCGCTTGCGCCCGATTTTCGCCGCCAAAGCGCCAATCGGGATGTAGGAGCAAATCGCACCCGCCGTCGCGACGAGCAGGCACGTTGATGCGCCGCCCAAGCCCTCGCCCATCACCTGCTCAATGTACTTCGTAAACCACGTCGTCACGCCGTTGTAGGCGATAAACCAGAGCGAAATGGACGCCAGCAGGAAGGTCAATGACCGCTTGACCTCCTTCGGCAGCACTTCGTTGCCCGATTCATCCTTCGCGGCGAGGTTCCAATCCGGGTGCTGCTTCTCCAGCGCGCGGTTCTCTTCGGACAGCCTCTTTTCCTTCACCGTCAGCGCCAGCACAAGCACCGATACTGCCATAATCAGCGACACGATGATAAACAGCGGCTGATAATCCACATGTCCCGCCACCTTGCGCGACGCGGGGTACAGCACTGCCGCCAGCGCCAGATACAGAATGCCGCCGACCGCGCCCATCAGGTTGATGACGGCATTGCCGCGGCTGCGCAGGGGCTTCGGGGTCACATCCGGCATCAGCGCCACCGCCGGGGAGCGGTACACGCCCATCGCAACAAGCAGCAGCGCCAGCACCGCGATGAACAGCCCCAAAATCAGCGGCGAGGGCGACGCGGCATAGGCGTTGTCCAGCACGGGCAGCAGGTTCATCAGTATGACCGCCGCCGCTGTGCCGCCAATGATGTAGGGCATCCGGCGGCCAATGCGCGTGTTCGTCTTATCCGACAGAGCGCCGAAGAGCGGCAGCAGGAACAGCGCCAGCACATTATCCGCCGCCATGACCGCGCCCGCAATCGTCTCGTTCAGGTGGAAAGTATCCGTCAGAATCAGCGTCATCACGCTGTCATACATCTGCCAGAAAATGCAGATGGACAAGAACGCCAGACCGACCAGCATGGTGCGCTTGGTGTTGAGCTTCACGGCAAATTTCGCCCCTTTTTTATTGAATAATCCGTTTCAGTCTACCACGTTTTGCGCCGAATGTCCATGCGTTCACACAGATTTCGTTTTCCCTTTGCGGAATTCTTACGTTTGCGCATTTTTTCCTTTACGAAACCGATTTTCCGTTGTATAATAAGAAATGGTACTCGATAAAGAGGAGGCGAACGGAGCATGGAGACGGGCAAACGATGCCTGATTGTCGTGGACTACCAGAAGGACTTTGTGGACGGTTCTCTCGGCTTTGAGAAGGCAGTCACGCTTGACCACGGGATTGCTGAGAAAATCCGCCTGTATCACAGCCGCGGCGACGACGTAATGTTCACGCTGGATACGCACAATGACGACTACCCGACCACGCAGGAGGGGAAAAATCTCCCCGTGCCGCACTGCATCGCCGGAACGCCTGGACACCGCCTGTTCGGGGAAACAGCGGCGTGCCGCCAAAAGCAGGACATGGCGTTCTTCAAGCCGTCTTTTGGCTCAATGGAGATGCTCTGCTACCTGCGCACGCACCCGTATCAGGAAATTGAGCTGGTCGGCGTGGTAACGAACATCTGCGTGATTTCAAACGCCGTGCTGTGCAAGGCAGCGCTGCCGGAAGCGCGCGTGTCCGTGGATGCGTCGCTTTGCGCGTCCAATGACGAGGCGCTGCACGAAAAGGCGCTCGATGTGATGCGCGGACTGCAAATCAATGTGACAAATTTCGACAAATAAGATAGAACAGGATGGGCAAAGCAATGGCAAATCGACCGCAGGAAAACCCGACGATGCTCTGTGATTTCTATGAACTCACGATGGGCAACGGCTACTACCGCAACGGTTTCTACAAGCGCAATGTGTATTTCGACGTGTTCTTCCGCAACGTGCCTGACGGCGGCGGTTTCGCGATTGCCGCGGGGCTGGAGCAGATTGTCGAGTACATCCAGCAGCTGCATTTCTCTGATGACGATATTGCTTATCTGCGCGGCAAGGGCATCTTCGACGAGGGCTTCCTCACCTACCTGAAGAACTTCAAGTTCCACGGCGATATTTACGCCGTCCCGGAAGGCACGCCCGTGTTCCCCGGCGAACCGCTGCTGACCGTCCGTGCGCCCGCGATTGAGGCGCAGCTGATTGAAACGTATCTGCTGCTGGAGATTAACCACCAGTCGCTGATTGCAACGAAGGCGAACCGCATCGTCCGCGCGGCGCAGGGACGCGCTGTGCTGGAATTCGGCTCCCGTCGCGCGCAGGGGGCGGACGGCGCGGTCATCGGCGCGCGCGCGGCGTACATCGGCGGCGTGGCAGGCACGGCGTGCACGCTGACGGACGTGCTCTATGGCGTTCCGGCGGGCGGCACGATGGCGCACTCGTGGGTGCAGATGTTCCCGACGGAATACGACGCCTTCAAGACCTACTGCGAGCTGTACCCCGACAACGCGACGCTGCTGGTTGACACCTACAACACGCTCAAATCCGGCGTGCCGAACGCTATCCGCGCGTTCAAGGAGATTCTGCTGCCGCGCGGCATCACCAATTTCGCCATCCGTCTGGACTCCGGCGACATTTCGTATTTGTCCAAGAAGGCGCGCAAAATGCTCGACGAGGCGGGCCTGCCGAACTGCAAGATTACCGCGTCGAACTCGCTGGACGAATACCTCATCCGCGACCTGATGATGCAGGGTGCGCAGGTGGACACCTTCGGCGTGGGCGAACGGCTGATTACGAGCAAATCGAACCCCGTTTTCGGCGGCGTGTACAAGCTGGCGGCGATTGAGGATGACGAGGGCAACATTATCCCGAAAATCAAGGTCAGTGAGAACACAGCAAAGATTACCAACCCGCACTTCAAGCGCCTGTACCGCCTCTACGACCGCGAGAGCGGCAAGGCGATTGCCGACGAGCTGACCCTGCGCGACGAGGTCATTGACCCGACGAAGCCGCACGTCATCTTCGACCCGAACGCGACGTGGAAGACCAAGGAACTGACCGACTTCACCGTGCGCGAACTGCAGGTGCCGATTTTCCAGAACGGCGAACTCGTCTACGAGCTGCCGGAACTGAACGACATCAAGGCATACTGCCGCCAGCAGATTCACACGCTGTGGGACGAAGTGAAGCGCTTCGAGAACCCTCACACCTACTACGTTGACCTCTCCCAGAAGCTTTGGGACGTCAAGCGCGGACTGCTGGAAGCCGCAAAATGCTAATTTTCCCCTTCGTACTACGATAAGGAGGCGTTTTCCATGCGCATAGAGCAGCAGAATCACCGGCTCATCATCCACGATGGCAGAAGCGAATGCTGGATTGACCCTTGGGGCAAGGACAGTCTGCGCGTGCGCATGAGCGCCGAGCCGGGCATGGACGGCCACGACTGGGCGCTGACCGAACCGGTTGAAGCGACGGACGTCGTCATCCGCAGCGAAGTCATCGACACGACCGACCCGTGGTACAAGGGCAAGGAGTGGTCGAAGTACCACCAAACCGGCACGGAATGGACGCTGACGAACGGCAAAATCACCGCGAAAATCTCCACCGAGGGGTGGATTACGTTCCTGAACCAGCGCGGCGAGGTGCTGACGGCGGAATATTGGCGCAACCGTGACCGCATCAACCGCTACTGCGTCCCGCTGCGCGTTCCGGCGCGCGAACTCAAGCCCATCCCCGGCGGCACGGATTTCTCCCTCACCGCACGCTTCGAGGCGTATGACGACGAGATGATTTTCGGCATGGGGCAGTATCAGGATCGCCATTTGAACAAGAAAGGCTCTGTGCTGGAGCTGGCGCACCGCAATTCGCAATCAAGCGTGCCGTTCTTCGTGTCCAGCCGCGGCTACGGCTTCCTGTGGAACAATCCGGCAATCGGCACGGCGGCGTTCGGCACGAATGTCACGGAGTGGTCGGCAAAATCCACCAAAAAGCTGGATTATTTCATCACGGCGGGCGACACCCCGGCGGACATCGAAGCGAACTACACCGCCGCGACTGGGCGCACCCCTATGATGCCCGAATACGGCATGGGCTACTGGCAGTGCAAGCTGCGCTACCGGACGCAGGAGGAACTGCTGTCCGTCGCGCGCGAAATGAAGCGCCGCGGACTGCCGCTGGATGCCATCGTCGTCGACTTCTTCCACTGGACGCGGCAAGGTGATTTCCGCTTTGAGCCGCGGGACTGGCCGAATCCGCAGGCGATGGTGGACGAATTGAAAGCAATGGGCGTGGAGACGGTTGTATCCGTGTGGCCGACCATCGACGAAAAGAGCGTCAACTTCGGCGAAATGGCAGAGCGCGGCTTGCTGGTGACGGCTGACCGCGGCAACGCGATTGTCATGACGTGGATGGGCAACACGTTCTTCTTCGACGCGACGAACCCGGAAGCGCAGGCATTCGTCTGGGAGCAGTGCAAGAAGAACTACTACCAGTATGGCATCCGCTGCTTCTGGCTGGACGAGTCCGAGCCGGAATACGGGCCGTATGACTTTGACAACTACCGCTATTACGCAGGCCCTGCCCTGCAATGCACAAACACCTACCCCGTCGGCTACGCAAAGTGCTTCTACGATGGATTGCGCGAAGCAGGCGAAACGGAGATTCTGTCGCTTGTGCGCTGCGCGTGGGCGGGCAGCCAGAAATACGCCGTTCTCACTTGGTCGGGCGACATTTCCTCCACCTTCCGCGCGATGCGGGAGCAGCTGCAAGCGGGTCTGAGCATGGGCATGGCAGGCATTCCGTGGTGGACGAGCGACATTGGCGGCTTCCTCGGCGGTCAGGTGGATGACCCGGCGTTCCGCGAGCTGCTGGTGCGCTGGTTCCAGTGGGCGTGCTTCTGCCCGGTCTTCCGGATGCACGGTGAGCGCAGCCCGTGGTATGAGCGCGAGCAGGAGTACATCGGCGATGTGCGCCAGCTGACAAGCGGTCAGGGCAACGAAGTCTGGTCGTTCGGCGACGAGGTGTACGAGATTCTGCGGAAGTACCTGTTCGTGCGTGAGCGGATGCGCCCGTACATCCGCGAGGTGATGCGCGCCGCCCACGAGCACGGCGACCCAGTCATGCGTCCCCTGTTCTACGGCTTCCCGGCGGATAAAGCCGCTTGGTCTGTGGAGGATGAGTACCTCTTCGGCGCGGATGTGCTGGTTGCCCCGGTGCTGGAAGCGGGCGCAAGGATGCGCGACGTGTATCTGCCCGCAGGGGCTGACTGGGTGGACGCCGCGACGGGCGCGGAATACGCCGGCGGACAGACCGTGCGCATGGACGCGCCGCTGGACACCATACCCGTGCTGATTCGCAAGGGCAGCGGGGTCAGGGTGTATTCGGACGACTGATATTGATATATGAAGGCGGCGCATGTGCGAAGGAATGCACATGCGCCGCTATTTATTGCAGAAGTCAATCTTTCCACCGATACACTCTCTTCCGCCCCGCCGCGTCCACCGTCGATACGGCGATGTCCCCGCACCCTTCCGGCAGAACGCAGAACCACGGCAGTTCCGGCTGTTTCCGGCTTCGGCGGAAGCGCTGCATCACTTGCAGCCCCTCCGGCGTGATTTTGCCCACGCTCCAGCTTTCCAGTGTGTCCAGCTGCTGCTCGGTCTTCGGGAAGGATGGGTGCGCGGCGTGGAAGCCCGTCAGCAGCAGCATCCCGCCGTGGCCGTTGTACTCCCCTTCCAGCGGCGTTTCGTCCATCGTGCAGGGGCAGTCAATCGTCAGGTCGCTGCACTCCAAGCGGCTCGCTGTCGTCAGAATCGCCTCCGGGCTCTTGTCCACGCCGACAAAGCGGCAGCCCAGCGACTGCGCGGCTTCCATCGCCGTGCCGCTTCCGCAGCACAAATCCGCCACCATGTCCCCTTCGCGCACGACGGGCAGCAGCAGACGCTCCAGCAGCTTCAGCGGCTTCTGCGTCGGATAGCCCGTGCGCTCCGGGTCTTTCTGCTGCAAATGGCTGATGTCGCTCCACACGTCGCCCGGATATACCGGCGCATCGTCGTAGTAGCGGTAGACCTTGCCGCCGGTGGTGATTTGGCTGTAACTCCGCCCGTTTTCGTCCACGCAGCGGCGCATGTGATTCTTGCGGTGCTCCGCGCGCGCCAGCGGAACGCGCCGCAAGTCGAAGTGGTAGTCCTTCGAGCGCGCGTAAAGCAGGATGGTATCGTGCTTGCGGCTGAAGTATTTCTTCGCGCGCCCGCCGCTCTCGTAGCTCCAGACGATTTCGTTCAGGAACATATCCTCCCCGAAGATCTCGTCGCACAGTAAGCGGGCATACGCGCTCGTCCGCCAGTCCAGATGCAGATACAGCACGCCCGTCGGTTTCAAGAGGTCTTTCGCGCACTCAATTAGCGAACGCAGCAGTTCCAGATATTCCTTCGTGTCGGCAAAGCGATCGATATACGCCGGATATTCAGGCATCGGGCGGCCCGTTTTCCAGCCGGACGTGCCGAAGCGGCGGCGGCGCGTGAACGTCTCCCCCGTCATGAACGGCGGATCAATATACACCGCCTGCACCTGCCCCGCCAGCGCTGACAGGGCGGGCTGCTGCATCCGCGCATCGCCGCACAGGAGCAGATTTTGCCCCGACCCGGTGATTTCCCGCGAGATTTCTACCGCCTCAAACATGTTCCTTCCTCCCGCGATACTGCGCCCGAAGCGCCTTTAATTCGTCCTGCATGTCCGTCAAACGCCGCAAATGCGCCGCCTGCTGATCGTCCTGCGCAAGCAGATTCGCCGCCTGACGCACTGCCGCGACAAAATCCTGCGAAAGGGCGCTTTTCCCCTGCCGTGCCAGCGGGCAGACCGATTGCGCCGCCGCATCCGTCGCGATTTTCACGCCATCGGGGCGCAGGAGCATCACCAGCGGAAACATTCGGCACGCCAGCGGACGATTCGCGCGGCTGCAGCGCCCCTCGCAGACGAGAATCGTCCCGTGCGGCGAATCCACGAGCGTAAAGCCTTTTTCGCCGCGATACATTTCCGCCTCGCCCGGAAACAGCAGCATCCCCGTCTCCTCGCCGGGATGCGTTTGGCAGCACGCGCCGCCGCATACCAGCCCACAGTCCGTTTGCAGCGGGGTAATCTCTTCCAGCAGCTTTCGCGCCGCCACGAGCGATTCGGGAAACATTCTCTCATCCTCCTGATGATTCTTGTTCTTATTTTACAACATTCTGCCCATTCTGCATAGCCCCTTGCAAACTTTTATCCCCCAAAAAGACAAAATGCCCGCTGATTTTCACCAGCGGACACCGTGGATTTTGCAATTACGCTTCCGGCGTCGCCACAAGGAAGCAGTAGTCATTCAGTTCCCCAGACTCTTCGGAGAAGAAGTTGTAGAACGTGAAGTTGTACAGGAAGCGCTCGGCGCCATACACGCCATAGCCATCCTGATTGTGGTCGGTGGTGTCGTAGGGATCGGCGACGATAATCACGTCATCCTGCGTGGTTTCCGTGCCCATCGTGTCGTAGCCGATGATGACCTGCCAGTGGCCGCCCCAGTCGTTCCAGCCAATCATGATGGGGTTGCCCGCCGCCAGCTGCTGCTGGATGTACTCGAAGGTGAAGATATCCGCAACTTCCTCGCCCGCGTCGATGGCGGAGTAGCAGTTGAAGCCGCCCACGCCGTTAAAGATATCCACCATTTGGCTCATGCTGGTCGCGCCGGGCTTGTCGCCAATCGTGCCGCGCAGCTGCGCCAAGGTCTGCTCGTTGTAGTCGCCGAGCTTGCCGTACCAGTTCAGCACCATCAGGGCGCTGACAACGCCGCAAGACCATTCGCTCGTCTGCTGCATGGTCTGGAAGTGCGGCAGGATGGTCAGCGTGTCAGTCGAGGTCATGTTGTAGAAGTCCAGACGGCTGAAGTACGGGCTGTCCACATGGTCGCCCGCGCGTTCGACGCTGTCCGCGCCGTCTTCCGGGCTGAGATCCACCGCGTAGGGAATCTTCATCTCGTCGGAGTAGTTGCCGTGCGTTTCGTCCGCCAGCGCCGCGACGCTCAGGAGCATCGCCAGAGACAGGAGCAGGGAAAGGAACTTCTTCATGGGAATCGTCCTCCTAAAAAGTATTTCGTCGCAGGCTGGCTGGGTAAAATGGGTACGAAAAAAGGTGATGTTTGCACAGCACACACCACCCCGAAAGCATCTTTTCAGAAAGCGTTCGGAGATAAGGATAGGTTGTCAGAGTCAGCAGCAATTCCTTGCGGGACTGCCTCAAGTAAAGACTTACTTTTACTACTCTTATTGACCATTTCACAAGTTGCTGCGCGTCGTGACGCACAAGGGAAACCCGGTGAAACTGAGCTTTGAACTCATACGGCTTCCAAATGGAGCGAACCCGCATGGGGAAACCGTATAATCAATGAGATACAGCGAAAGCTGCGTGCGAGTTTATACCCCGCATCGGCATTTGACCCGGCTGTCCGTTCGGCCTTGCGCCCCTTGCGGGACGGGTCAGTGTCTTTTACCCAGAATGACTCTCTGCTATTTTCAGATGAATCTGAAAATAGCAGCATTCCTTATCTGCGACGGGGTTGATTATACCGAAAGTTACCCCGCTTGTCAACACTTCCCGAAATATTTTTGTCGTTATTTGAACGTAATCGTCGCGGTGAGGATTTCCTTCTGCCACTGCGTCGCCTTGCCATCCTTGCCGAACACGCCGACGCGGCATTCCAGCTGCACTTCGCAGGATTTCAGATGGCTCGTGTCCGCCTCGGTCAAATCCACCTGAAAGCCTGCCGACACCGTGCCGTCCGGATTCTGCGTCAGGAAGGCACCGATAAGCGGTGTGTCCGTTGTCTGACCGTTGACTTTCAGGAATTGCAGGGTTGGCGCAGCTTCCATGCCAATAGGAACGAGCGTCTTGCCGTTCTGTTCCGCCCATTCCGCCCACGAAATGCCGCTGGGGGCGAGTTTTGCGTCGACTGGGGTCGTTAAACGCACTTCATGCTCCATGTCAGCTTCCACCGCGACCAGCTGCACACTTTCATCCGCGGAAATGACGGCAGACGCGAACAGCTGCCCGGTTTCCGGGGAGTAGATGCCATCCTGCACCGTGAAGGTCACGCCGCCGATGGTCAGGCTGTCTCCCGAAGTACCTGCCTTGCCCGTCAGCAGCCCCAAATGATCATCCGCTTCGTTCTCGATGGGATGCCCCGCGTTCCAGACCAGTTCCGTGTGCGTGACGACCGCTGCATACGCCGTCGTCAGCACCAGCACAAGCGCCGCCGCCAGCACCATCGCGCGCCGCGGGAACGCCGCATGCCGGCTCTCCTCGCCCTTGGGAAGCGACGACGCAACCCGCTGCCGGAAGCTATCCGGCGTGTCGCCATAGGCGCGCTGCCATTTCTCCTGCTTCGTTTTATTCATCTTCCAACAGCTCCTTCAACTCGTCGGACTGCCGCAGCTTCTCTCTGCCGCGGTGCAGTCGGCTCTTGACTGCGCTCTCCCGTATGCGCAGCGTGCGGGCAATGGTGCGAATGTCCATGCCCTCCATGTAGTGCAGGACAATCGGCAGGCGCAGTGTGTCCGGCAGCGCGGTCAGGGCGCGGCACAGCATTTCGTCCGCATTCTGTGCTTCCCATTGCGCCGGCTGATTTTCCCCGACTTCCGCCATCGGGATGATTCGGCGGCTTCGGCGCATGATGGCATAGCACTCATTGATGAGGATGCGCGTCAGCCACGTCTCCATGTACTGCTCCTGCCGCAGCAGGAAGCGCCCGCGCCACGCCTTTTCCAGCGCGGACTGCACGGCATCTTCGCGGTCAGCCTCGCAGCGCAGCAGCGTGCAGGAAACGCGGTAGAGCCTGTCCTGCATCGTCAGCACGCGCTGGGTGAATTCCGTCTGCGTCACTGCGCTTTCCCTCCTTTCCGCCTGTTAGATGGGGAAGAATGCAAAAGGTTGCGGGGGAAGATGAATTTTTTTCTTGCTGATGGGCAGCGCCCCTTGGGTTCCCCAAATTAACACGCGGGCACAGCATGAAAATGCGCTCAACTGAATCGCGCGAACGGGAGTCCAGAGGGTCGAAGACCCTTTGGCAGGGTCAAGGGGCAGCGCCCCTTGGGTTTCCCCATAAACACGCGGGCACTGCATGAATGTGTCACCAACCCAATCGCGCGAAAGGGTCAAGGGAGGAACTCCCTTGCAGCGCCCCTTGGGTTCCCCCTATAAACACGCGGGCACTGCATGAATGTGTCACCAACTCAATCGCGCGGAAGGGTCAAGGGAGGAACTCCCTTGCAGCGCCCCTTGGGTTCCCCCAAAAAACAAAACAGGGCGGAGGATTGCTCCTTCCGCCTGTCCGCGTTTCGTGCGGGAAGTCAAGATGGAAAATGTGAATTACGCCTCAAAAAACGGCAGCACTGCCGCCGATGCCGCTTCTTCATCCGCGCCATCGCAGACGAGGAACATCTCATTCTGCTCGTCCGCATCCAGCGACAGCAGCCCCAGCATCGACTTGGCATTGACAACCTTCTGATGGCGGCGGATCATCACGCGCGCGTCAAAGCGGCTGGCGGTTTGCACCACCTGCGCGGCAAGGGTGCGGTTCAGCGGCTGATGATTCGGAAAGGTAATCGGCTTGACAATCATGAATATAGCCTCCTTGATTCGGCTTTTGCTTCGCCTTTAGTGTATCACAACATGGCGAATAATGCAAGAATCGCACATAAAAAGTACATTCCTGTTATTTGTCCGGCTTCTGTTCAGCGGCTTCCTTGCGGTCGGCTTCCTCCGCCTGCTGAATCAGCAGCATCAGGCGGCGCATCCGGTGGTTGACGGCGGATTTGGACAGCGGCGGATCAAGCTGCGCGCCAAGTTCGGTCAGCGACAAATCGACATTCTCCAGCCGAAGCCGCGCGATTTCCTGCAAGGCGGGCGGAAGCTCCCGCAAGCCATGCGCAATCGTGTACCAGCGAATCGCGCTGACCTGCTGCTGCGCGGCGTTGAGCATCTTCTCCGAATTATGCTCGTCGCAATTGATGGCGCGGTTTGCCGCCCCGCGCGCCTGCTTGCGGATGCGCACATCCTCCAGCGCGAACACGCTGCCCGACGCGCCCATCAGCGCCAGACAATCCGAAATCTGCTGCGCACCCTTCAAGTACAGCACGGTCTGCCCCTTGCGCTGGAACGTGTGCACAGGCAGCTCCGCCTTCTCCAGCACTCGTGTCAGCTCGCGCACAAGCCCCGGTTCACTCGCGGTAATCTCAAAGTGATAGTCCTTGTCGGGCGATGTCATTGTCCCCGCGCCGAGAAATGCCGCCCGCAGGTACGCCCGGCGGCAGCACTGGCGCGTCAGGTGATGGCGCACAATCGTCCGCCGGTACGACACCACGCCGTTTTCGTCCTTATCAATCAGGTGGAGTGCCAGCATCAGGCGCTGCGAGTCTTCATCGCCGATGGTCAGCACGCAGGTGCGCCGTCCGCCCAATCGCGCGTGCTGGACGTAGTGCAGGCGCGGCGTAATCGCCATGCGCGCGGTCAGCAGGCGGAAAATCCGCCGCGCCAGCGCCGTGCTCTCCACGCGGTACTGCACCTGAACACGTCCGCCGCCGTGGAACGTCAGTGACCCGCTGGTGCGGTAGAGCGCCGCCAGTTCGCTGAGCATACAGCAGTTTTTCCCCAGTTCCAGTCGGCAGAGTTCATCCTTGACCGTGGCAGAAAACGACATTTACTGCACCTCCGGCCTTTCCTTCCAGTGCGCCTGCTCCAGCTCCAAGTCGCGATGGGTAACGCTGATGGCATAGCCCTGCTCACGCAAAAACGCCGCAAGCGCCTCGCAAATGGCAACGCTGCGGTGTGCGCCGCCCGTGCAGCCAATGGCAATCGACAAGCGGTGCTTGCCCTCCTCCTGATAGTGTGGAATCAGGAACGTCAGCAGGCTTTGCATTTTCGTCATGAACTCCTGCGTCACGGGGTGACCCAAGACGAAGTCGCGCACATCCGCATCCAGCCCGGTATGCCGCCCCAGCCCCGGAATGTAGAACGGGTTCGGCAGAAAGCGCACATCAAACACAAGATCCGCCTGCATGGGCAGCCCGCGCTTATAGCCGAAGGAATTCATCTCAATGTGCATGGCGTCAGGCTGACTGTCGCCGCTTAAAATCATTTCGAGCTTCTGGCGTAATTGCCGCGGCTTCAAAATGGAGGTGTCAATGATGTAATTCGCCGTTTCACGCAGAGGCTGCATGATAGCGCGCTCCTTGGCAATCGCTTGAATCAGCGACACGTTCTCCCCCGCCAGCGGATGGTCACGGCGCGTCTCCTTATAGCGGCTGACGAGCACGTCATCCGACGCTTCAAGGTAGAGCGTTTCGATTTGATAGCCGAGCTGCTGGCTCTCGGCAATCAGGTCGCTGACCGATTTTGCATCGAAGAATTCGCCGCTGCGCACGTCCACCGCCATCGCAACGAGGGGGCGGTGGAGCGCCGATTTCTCGATGGCTTCCATCATGCGGAACATCATATTCGGCGGCAGATTATCCACGCAGAATGCGCCCATATCTTCCAAATAGCGGTTGACGGACGTTTTGCCCGCGCCGCTCAAGCCTGTTACCACGAGAAAACGCATGATAAAACTCCTCCTTTGTTGCGATCGGCGCGGAATGCACGCATAGCTGCTGTGCTTTCAGCAGGATAATGATAATTTTCCTGATTTTTCCGTTGCAGGAAACATCCTTGTTTCCCTTACACCTGCTCCACAGGTGCATCTTCGCCAAGAATCTTGATTTCAGGCTCCAGTTTGACGCCCTTCTGCCGATAGACAACGCGCTGGACGTGCGCCATCAAGGCAAGGAAATCTTCGGCAGTGCCGCCGCGGTTGACAAGGAAACCGGCGTGCTTTTCGCTCACCTGTGCGCCGCCGATGCGCGCGCCCTTCAGGCCGCACTCATCAATCAGCTGCGCGGCGAATGCGCCTTCCGGGCGCTTGAACGTGCTGCCCGCGCTGAAAAAGGTCAGCGGCTGCTTTTCGGCGCGGCGGCGGTTGAAATCCACCATTTCCGCAAGCAGGTCTTCGCGCTGACCCGGCGGCAGCTGGACGGTGACGTGCGTAATAATCTTGTTTTCCTTCATCAGGCGCGAAAAACGGTAGCCGAAATGCAGGTCAGGGCGGCTGTAACGGAACGGTTCGCCCGCCATGTTGTAGCCCTCAACCAGCGTCACCACTTGACTCATTTCGCCGCCGTACGCGCCCGCGTTCATGTACACGCCGCCGCCAATCGTCCCCGGAATGCCGCTGGCGAAGGTCAATCCGCCAAGGTCGCAGTCTGCCGCCGCCATCGACAGGCTCGACATCATCGTGCCCGCCTGTGCGCGAATGCGGTCGCCGTTCACTTCCACACCGCGCAAATTGCGGCAAATGCGAATCACCAGTCCGCGGATACCGCCGCTGCGCACGAGCAGATTGCTGCCATTGCCGATGACCGTAACAGGCACGTCCAGTGCCCTCGCGGTCTCAATCAGCAGCGGAATTTGCGCTGGGTCGTCCGGATTTGCCATCAAATCCGCCGGGCCGCCCAAATGCAGCGTCGTATAGCGCGCCATATCCGCGTTTTCTTCCAACTGGAGGGTGGGCGCGGCGTTTTTCAGCCGGAGCGTCAATTCACGCAGAGTGCTTTCACGCATGTGCATTCCTCCCCTTTCCTATTTTACACGATATTTTCTTTCTTCACAAGATGGAACGTCACTTTCTCCTGTGATTTCTATGCGATTTCGCCGGTGAATATGCTCATCCGCAAAAAAAGCTGCGTCCACGTTCCTGTGGAACACAGCCGGAAAGTATTAGACTTCCATCGCCTCAAAGCGCCGACACCATGTGTATTTGCTGATAGCGCTCGACAGCGCGTTCGGGCAGTAGTAATTCAGCAAATCGCGGATGTAGGGCGGCATCACCTGATTATACTTGACCTCCAGAATGATGTCGTTGTTATCAAACGGCGGCACGGTCGCCACGGCGGGGTTGAACAGATCGATGCTGTTCATGCCGGAGCGAAGCTGCTTATCAAACGTGATGCGCACCTCTTCCGCCGGATGCAGATACGCCTCGCGCACATAGTCAACAATGACGACCGGGCGCAGGAGCTTGCACGTCATTTCACGGTAGAGGTCGGACAGCAGGCCGTAGCGTGTCTGTTCCAGTCCAGTCGGATCGCAGGCGATAATTTGCTCCGCCAAATCGCGCGGAATGCCCAGACTGCGCTTGGAAATCAGGCTGCCGACTTTCGTCTTGCACTCCAGCTTGATGTTCGTATCGCGCATGTTGTAGATGCGGATGCGATACTTGTCGCGGTTCTGGTCGCCGTCCATCTTGTCGAAGTAGGCGTCATTGAAGATGGTATCGAAGTACAGCGAACGAATGTGGTATTCGTTGTTGACATCACCGTTCGGGTCGCGCCACAGCACACGGTCAAGCTGGCGCGACAGTACCTGATACTGCATCTCGTTGATGAAAAATTTCAGCTCATGCCGAAGAGGGATATTGCGAGCCATGACTTTCGCCCCCTTCTGATGGTTAAGTCCCTGCTTCCGTCTGGCACGCCACGAGCGTCGCGTCATGCACGCCCTCGATGCCCAGCATCAGCGCCACCAAATCCTGCTTGTTGTCCAGCCGAACCTCCCACGTCATTTCCGCACCGGAGCGGGTCATCGTCTTGGAGCGCAGGCGGCGGTTCTTCACGCTGCGGCGCATCATCTGGTCAACGTCGTATTCCGCCTCTTCATCATAGTGAACAACGAGCAGGTAGGAGTTCGGCGTCGTGAAATGCACGAAAGTGAGCAGGAAGATAATCGCCGCAATCGCCGCCGCGACGACGAGCGCAATCGCATAGAGCTTTGCGCCGAGGAGGATGCCCATCGTCAGCGCCCAGAACATGTAGGCGGTATCCATCGGGTCTTTGACCGCCGTGCGGAAGCGGACAATCGACAGCGCGCCCACCATGCCCATCGACAGCGCGACGTTGGACGAAATGCACATGACGACCGGGGTCGTAATGAGCGTCAGCATCGCCAGCGTCATGGCGAACGACGGGCTGTACAGCACACCGCGGAAGCACCGCTTGTACACAAACGCAATCAGCAGACCGACGAGCAGCCCCAGCACCAGACCCAGCACAATTTCAAACGGCGCAATCGCGCTGAACTGATCCGACAATGCACTCCTAAGCTGCTCCATAATGCCATTGGACGTAGATGTCACGTTGAGGGTTCCCATCCGTTTTTTCCTCCTATCAATACCGTTTTTTCATTATATCATGTTTTCAAGGGAGACGCAAGGGGGAGACTTCGTCTCGTCTCATCGCCCCTTGACCCCACCAGAGGCTCTGCCTCTGGACTCCGCAAGGGACTTCGTCCCTTGACCCTTTCGCGCGATTCAGCTGGTGACACTTTCATACAGCATGCGCGTGTTTATCCGGGAATGGATTAGCACAACTATGGATAACCCCAAAAGTTGCGGTGCCGAAGGGGTGGAGGGGGCGATCGGAAAGCCCCCTCCTCGCGCCCTCAGGCGCGAAACCCCTGCGGCTTAGAGCACCGCATCATCCGGATAATCCGGCTGCGGGCCGAACAGCTCCTCCATCTCCGCCTTTGTCAGCTTGAACTCATCCTTGATGAAATCCCACAGGCGATGTGGGCGCACCTTCAAGGTGTTGTACAGTCGATTCACGCGGCTCTCCCAGTAGGTATACGCGCCGTCAATCGTCGTCGGCACTTCGCTGGTCACTGCCTTGTCGTTCAGCTCACCCCAGCGTTCCCAGTGGTTCTTCATCTCCGGCTGAATTTCCGCCACCACGCCGTCCAGCACCTGCGTCATGTACTCCGTCGTAAAGGTCTTGTACACATCCGCCAGCTTTTCGAGGAACTTGCGCTTGTAGTCGGGATGTTCCAGCAATTTCAGGAAAATCGTGTTGTCGATTTTCTGTTCGCCCATGCCCTTGACCTTTAGGTAGCTCCACGGGCTGTTGAACTTGGAGCTGTACAGCCCGTAGTCCGCATCATACCAAATCCACTTCCACTTGCTGCCTTCCTGATGCAGACGGTAATAGCGGATGTTACCGATGTCGGAGTTGCCCACGAACATTTCCAGCGCCATGTATTCAAACAGGTTGTCCACATCCACGTTGTCAAGGATGTACTGCAAATCATCCGGATTTGTCGCCGGGCTGCCCGCTTTGATTTTCTTCAGCATCGCGCGGTATGCCTTGTTCGAGCCGAAGTTGACCGTGCCGTTTGCTTCGAGGATGTCCATTTCATCCGCCTGATCAAGCGGAAGCCCTTCAAACTGGGCGATGAAGAAGCGGTCAACACGTTCGCGCAGGTTCATATGACCCCAGTACTTCCCGTTGAGGAAAACCGTTACGGGCTTCCACGCCTGATGAATCACCTGCGTTCCATACGCGTCAAGCAGGCGCGACTGGAAACCGTCCAGCAGGCGCGTGGACATGGCGTCGTTGCCGGAATTGCGCAGGACGAGCGACTTATACTCCGTGTAGGGGCGGTCATCGAAGAGTGCAGCGGCGAACGTCTTGCTGCCGTAGAGCGACTTGGCGCGCAGCTTCATGGATTTCTGCGGCATATCCAGCGAGTAGTTGCCAATGAGACCAATGGCGACGCCTTGGCTGATCAGCTGCGTGCCGTCTACGTCATAATACTCCATGTAGCCTTCGCGCGGCGTTTTGCCATACTTCCGATAGATAGTGTTCTTGAATGGAATGCCGCCGGACTTGTCGATGTTCGGGCCTGCCGCGAGCATACCGTTTTCCTCGTTCCAGAGTTCATCCGGGTCAACGGTGATGCAGACAATCGGCGTTGTGTAGTACGTTTCCATCAGATACGTCCCGGTCGTCACGGTACTCGCCTTATACAGCGGGTTCGCCGGGAACGCGCGGGCGCGGAGCGTCGTGGTGTGGGTAAAGGTAATATCCTGCCCCGTGTACAGGTAGCCCTTGTCCTGCGTGGGGGTAGAACCGTCGGTGGTATAATAAACAGTTGTGTTCGCGGGAATCGTGAAGCCCGCCGTGACCGTTCCGTAGTGCTTGCCGGGCTGGAGGGTCAGTTCCGGCGCATCGGCATAGCCCAGGAACGTGTCATTGCCGTTCTGCGCGCCCGCAGTTGCCATGTCGTAATAAAAAAAGCCCTCGCGCCCGATGCTCCGGCCGTAGGACACATTTGTTGGAATCTCCGGCAGCACCACTTTGTCCAGTATTTTTCCCGTCGGATCCGCCAGCACCAACACCTCGCCGCCGCTCTTTTTCAGTTTGAAGGAGGTGTGCAGTTCGCCAGCGTTGCTCAGGGCCGTATCGCCGTCGCACCAGATGACCTTGTACTCACCCGGATTGATGGTCGTTCCCTGTGGAAACTGCCATTTTCGTGCGCGTCCAATATTGTCGGACAGGCCGTAGCCGGACAAATCGACCGCCTGATTGGAGGAATTGTAGATTTCCACCCAGTCGGTATAGCCGCCGGAGGGAGCCTTGACCGCCGTATCGTTGGATGCCATAACTTCGGTCACATACACGCCTGTTGGGTTGAGGGAGCGGAGGATGGAATCCATCCTGCTCGCTCCCTCCTGCGTATTCGGCAGACCGGGCGTCGGGTTCTGCGTGATGATGAACACGCCGTTTTCGTTGCGCGCGTAGGACGCATCCTTCGGCACGTTATCCAGCGTCACGCGGTCAACAAGCCGTCCGCGGCTGTCCGACAGCACCACATTATCATGCTCCGCGCTGAGGCGGAAGTTCGCGTGCGGCACGGTATTCGGGTCGGTGTTGGGCGTTTCATCGCCGTTGCAGTAGACCAGATAGTACCCGTGCGGCTGAATCGTCGCGCCTTCCGGGAAGCGCCACTGAAGCGGCTTGCTCTCGTTGTCGCTCAGCGCGTAATTATCCAGCGAAATCACCTGATCGGTCGTGTTGTACAATTCCACCCAGTCGCAGACGTTGCCGCTTGCGTCAGTATAGCCGGTCAGCGGATCCGGGCAGACCTCATTGATGATGACCGCGCCGTCGGTTACCAGCGTTGCCGCGCGGTATTCCTGATGACCGCTCGTCGTGTTCTCGTAGCCGGGGCTGTACTCGTTTGTTGTGCCCCAGCCGCCATCCGGCAGGCGCGCATAGCTCTCGTCCACCCCCAGAATCGGGGTTTTCACCGAGTCGATGAGGTAAGCGTTCGGGTCATAGATGTACAGTTCCTCGCCATTGGAGGAAATGGAGAACTTTGCGTGCATCGGCTTTCCCGCAATCGCCTGATTTTTCTTGTCGCACAGCACAATCACGCGTTCGCCTGCCGCCAGCTCCATATCCGGGAACAGGAACTTAATCGACGTGCCCTTGTTGGAAAGACCGACGTCCTTGAGGTTGATGGCGTGGTCGGAGCTGTTCCAGATTTCCAGCCAGTCGGGGTAATTGCCGTTTTCGTCCGGCATCGCGGTTCTATTCGCCGCCATAACCTCGCTGAAAACCAATCCCTCATAATCACTCAGCGCGCCGCCTGTGGAATGCACCAGATTATCCTGCGACCCCGCGGAATAATACGCCTTCTGCACCGGCTTTTTCGGGCTGACGATGACCACAATTGCCACCAGCGCAATCAGCACGGCGCAGACGAGGACATTCAGCACACGGCGTTTCTTCTTACGATATTTCACAGCGGGCGGCATCTGCTTCGGCTCTGCGCGACGCTGCCGTTTTTCGGGCTGATAAGACTGCATGGTAATCCTTTCTGCGGTCAGGAGGATATTCATCCCCGCCGCGGTGCAGGACGGTCAGGCGGATTTTCGCCATCCGTTTCCCTTTCGACAAATAGAACGATGCAGCACCGTCCTATCCTGCATTGTATCACAAAAACCTATTCCCGCGCAAGCATTATGACCATTTTGCGCGGATTTTTCATCTTTTGGTCACAATTCGGGTGATTTTTGCATCCGTCGGCGTGGGGGGCTGCCCCATAACAAGGCAATGATGGCAGGATTCACGCCCGCAGTTGCGTTTTTCCCCTGCTACGATAAAATCAAGCAGCGGACAACCCCAAAAGTTGCGGCGCCGAAGGTTTCCAAAGGGCGATCGGAAAGCCCTTTGGTCGCCTCCGCAGAGGCGAAATCCCGGCGTTTCGGGAAAAGCCATTTATAATGGGAAAGAACAGCTACTCGGTCGCGCCCATTTGGCGCGACAATATGCAAGTTGTGGGCAGAGCAGCTTGGGGGCGCGTCTGCGGACGCGCAAAGTTACTGGCAGGGACGCTTCGCTGCCTGCACCTTTGTTGGCGGCTTCCTTGGGATTGGTCGGACGCGGAACAGTTGGGGCGTTGCCCCAAAC
>OJKC01000678.1_pt1 | contig 26522 bp, 17 predicted proteins | sample 1596401 | NCBI WGS metagenome assembly OJKC01 (sample SAMEA4350162, study PRJEB24818) | metagenome | biome: human; feature: gut; material: faeces | place: Denmark | collected 2013-09 | reverse complement strand
GTACCGCAGGGCGGTATCGGCCAGATAGAACTTTTCCTGCGTTTTCAGGATTTCCTTCCCCTGCAAATCATATCTGGAGCAGCGGTGAAGCAAATATGCCTTTTCCAGCTTTTCCAAATAGCTGTAAACTGTTTCGTTATCAAGGGCGCGCCGCTCTGCTTTCAGATAATCTGCAATCGACTTTGCCGAAAAGGTGTTGCCGACATTATTAAAGGTATATTTGACAACGCGCTCCAGTTGGTCGATTTTCCTGACCTGATTTCGCTTTACAATGTCTGAAAAGATTGTGGAATTATATATATCCCGGACAACCGTGTAGATCTCATCCTGAGAAAATGCCTGTAAATGGGTCGCCGGAAATCCGCCCAGACGGACATAATTGGCAAGCTCGGCTTTGGGTTCACCGACAGTCGTGAACTTGCTTCTAAACATCAGATATTCGCTGAAGGACAGCGTAAAAATGCGGAAAGACACATACCGGCCAGTAAGGTAGGTGGAGATTTCCGAGGACATCATCCGAGAGTTGGAGCCTGTGATATACAGGTCAACATCAAAGTCGGACGCCAGGGAGTTTACAACCTTTTCCCATCCCTTGACCTCCTGTACCTCGTCCAGAAACAGGTAGGTCTTTCCGTCCGGGCAAAGACGCTCCTTCAACTGTACGTACATCTGCTTTGCCGTCATATCCTCAAATTCCATAGAATCATAACGGCAGCTTATCATGCGTTCAGCCGGAATATTCCGCTCGCTCTTTAACCGTTCCATAATCATCTTCAATATTGTGGATTTCCCGCAGCGGCGTACCCCTGTGAGTATCTTTACAAACGGGGTATCGGCATAAGCCATGATCTTATCCACATATAACGGCCTGTAAATCATCGTGACCACCTCCATTGTAAATAGTATATCGCAAAACCTGTTTGTGGTCAATTAGTTTTGCGATTATAAACCGCAAAACATTTCGACAATTTATTTGACTGCGGATTACCTCAAAAAAGTACTACGGCTCCATACCCCTGTCCTTGTGCCGCAAATACCATTCTTTTTTGGCGGCCCTGGAAAGATCACCTCCCATAGCCTTCTGGCAATCGTCGTACTCCATACCCATGTTGACGGCGTTCTGTTCCAACGCCATCAGGATTTCACAGATCAACCGCTCTGTATAGTAGGCTTTTCGGGCCTCGGCATACTCAAAAGAGCCGGTTTCCCGATCCTTGCGGAGCATGGTGCGTATGGCCTCCAATACCTTGTTGGCAATCAGCTTGTCCGCCTCCGCGATTCCTTTCTGCCGCTGTTCCTCCACATGGGCAGGGTCGGCGTCATAGAGCATGGAAAGCTGGCACTTGGCGTCCGCATACTCGTTTACCAGATCACCAATGTATTTACAGTCTGTTTTCAAGCTGCTGATAAAAGCGTCCAGTTCGGCCTTTACTTCCTCCGGCAGCAGCTTGTAGGCCAGACGGCCTTTTTTCGGCATCTTTTCTTTCAGGGCAAACAGACCGGGGATAAATCGGGCCAGCCCATCCGCACTCAAAACACCGTCCAGTGAGGCGGCTCCCAGCTCATCATCCGTGATATGGCCGAAGGTTTCCCGCAGGCGCTTGTACTCGCTGGGATGAAGCCGCTCCATATATTGCTCAAACTCATCAACCAGATCAACGGCGGCTGCGGTAAGCTGCTCTCTGGCCCGCTGCTTCGCTTCACAATACGCCTGTATTTTCTCCGCGAAGGTATCACGGATCAACTGCCTGCGTATTTTATCCGGGATGCTGGGATGCACAAACGGAACCATTGTGCGCTGGTTCTTATCCCAGAACACCACATGGATGTGCGGATGACCCCGCTCATTGTGGTGGGCGGCCACCCATTGTAGGTTCTGAATCCGGATTCCATTATACTTTGCCAGCGTTAAAATATGACGCTCCATGTAGTCCTCCCAGGCTTTATGATTGGTCAGCCCCAGCTCGGCCGCTGTTTCCGGGGAAAAGGAGATAATCCCCCGGTACATATTCACACGGCGGTAGGACAGCTCCCGCACCAGACGGGCCGCCTCCTGCCAGGTGGAGAACTCCCGCACCTCGCCGGGTTCCAGCTTCCCGAACAGGCCGTGGCGCATCCCCTCATTCTTTACCGCGCCGGGACGGGTGGCAATATAGCCGATGTGGGCATAGTTGCACTTGGGCGTCTTTTTCTGATTGGGGTGCCGGTGGCGCTGCTTATAGATCAGGATTGACACGGCGGCCCCCCTGAACAGCCTGAATCGCCTTTTTCATTTCCTCGTCATCCAGAAAAATACGCAGGGCGTCGGCGTTCTTCTGGTTGGCAAACGCCAGCGCCTCTTTTCGGGCCGCCGCCTCGATCTTCTCAAAAGAGGAATAGCGGTCCCGGTCGATCAGGTCTGCGATGATGGCGATATTGGCATAGTAGCCTGCGGCGGATATGATCGTCAGGCGGTTGATAAGTCCGGCCAGCCGGTTTCCCAGCCCCTTGATCTGGCCGCTGAGTTCCTGCCGGATCACGCCGCTTATCATGTCGATGTTCTCAGCGGTACTTTCCAAATCCAGGTATTCGTCAATCGCCCGCCGCACCTCTTTGGAGAAGTCCGTCCCATTTCTGGCCGCCAGCTTATTGAGCGCCTGAATGGTGTCCGGGGGCAGATGGATGGTTTTGCGCTCGGTTCGGATCGGGGATTCCTTCAAGCCAAGCCTCCTTCCATACAGAAAAGGCGCCGGTTCATCCGGCGCCCTTCTCGTTGATTACGGCAATTTGTACTTAGTGTTTTTTCCTTGGCCTGTCTGCACAATCAGATTCTTTTGGATCATCTTGCTTAACAGACGACCAGCGGCAGTTTGATTCATATCCACGGTGGCCTCTGCTTCTTTGCGGGTAATAGAACCGTTCTTCTTAATGAACTCCAGCACCAACCGTTCCGCTTCGTTGTCCGCACTTACCAGGGGAGAAGAACCAGCGCACTCATTCAAATTTGGCAGCACGATTTTGAACGCGTTGTCTGTTGCTTCAATGAGTGGCTTTTTATCGCTGTTTTCATAGGCGCCCATGATTTTTTTCATGCCGGTTCCATACGCTTCAATCAATTCCAGACGGTAGAACACATTTGCCAATTTGGGATTCCGGCAGACGGACAGCCCAATCATAATATCGTTCAGCGACACTCCCGCAGGCAGACCACCAATCGAAGTGAACTCAATCCGATCATCGTACACGCTGATAAGTGTACTTGCACTGAAAGAATAATCCCGGTGTACCAGAGAATTGAGCAGAGCTTCACGAATTGCAACTTCTGGATAATCCCGTGTGTCAATCCTCCGCAGCTTATCAAAGGTAGAGCGCACCTGATTTCGACGGTCGATATATTCGTAGACCTCGCTCATCTGCTGAAGGAGAGAGCCAGTAAACTCCTGCCGGTCCCGGAAGATATTTTGGTCGGTTCCCTCAAACACAGCCGCTTTCACGGTATGGGTACATTGCTCTGATAAGAGCAGCCCTAAATTGGTATAGATACCATCTGTGCTGAGAAGTCCAAGCGTTTGCATCTGGGGCACCCCAAATGCAATATTCCGCGCTTCAAACTCCTTTGCTGCTGCCTGAAAGGTCAAATTCTGCTCCAGAGATCGCATGGCTTCAAAACTGTCACCATCCGTATCTTTTATCATCCTGCGGATTGCTGTGGTCGTTGCGGGGACAGACGAAGTCCCTTGCCGCACATATACACCCTCCGGCCGCAGTCCCTTTTTTGCCAGATAGTACGGCCGCTCTGTGCCGCGCTGAATCTCAACGGCGACGATTTGTTTCCTATCCACAACCTTTGTGTTATAGCGGACGAACATCGTGACATCCGGCTTGATACTGTCACGCACCATGTTGGAAATCTGCTGTGTCACTGTATCAGGACTATCAACACCCACAATACTGCCATCATCAGCAACCCCTACATACAGCGTCCCGCCCGCACTGTTCGCAAAAGCTATGATTTCCTTCTTTATATCTTCCACAACAATCTCTTTTAATTCAATGGTTTCACTTTCCTGAAAAGTCATATCTTCATCTCCCTGAAATTATTCTACTCATATTCTAACGATTCTAACCATTCTTGTCAACACGAATGATTAGAAGTGACAAGAACCGAAAAGAATGGGGAGAATATGACTTTTATTTTGCGGTGTGACAAAAATCACACTAAAATCAAAAAATCATACCTTGTAAAATTCTCAAAAACCCGTTGAAAGCACGGCTTTCAAGCAGTCGGCCCGCCGTCAGGTATGACGGCTATTCCTGCCTTAACCGGGAAATCGCAGGCGGGGCCTGCGGTTTCCCGGCTGCGGGGCGCCCCGGCGGGGCGGTCAGTACGGATGAAAAGAGAAGCGAGAGAGTCAGCGATCCAGTTCGTCCTCTGGTTCCTCGGCGGGTTCCCAATCCGTGAAGATCTCCGCCATGATCTGCTCCTTGTCCCCACGGGTGGAGCTGCCCTGCGTCTCATAATCCCGCAGAGCGTTCATCCGCTCCGGGATGGCAAAGAAGGCAAAGCGCCCGTCCTTCATCTGCGTCAAAAGTCGCATTTCACAGCCGGATGCGGGATCCATACTGTCCATCAGTTCTTCCAGCGTCCCCACCTTTTCCGCCGCTTCACGGACAATGGAGCGGAACATATCGGACGGGATCTCCACATTCCAGACAGCGTAATCATCGCGTCCGTGGCAGGTGATGGTCTGGATGGCTGTGCAGGGGGCGCCAGCGAACTTCTCCAGAGCGGAGGACAACAGCGCCTCGGTTTCCGGCTCAAAATAGCCGCACAGATCCAATTCCACCGAATTTGCAACGGCTGCGGCCTCTTTCTCGGTCAGCACGATGTCCACATTGTTTCTTTCATAGGAAAAGCCTCGTCCATTCAGCATTAGGGAACACTCGGCAGCGATGCGGAACATTCGGAAATAATCGTCCGCCGTTTCGCCCAGTGTCTTGCCTGTGGCGAATGATTGAAAATACCGTTTGCCATCGCCGTCTCGACAGGCCAGGGAAATATCCAGGTAGATTCCCTCGCTGGAGCCGAAATTCGGGATGCAAAGGGCTTCTTCAAATTCAGGAAGTTCGCCGGTCAATCCCTCATACCTGCCGGAGAATGAAAAGTATTCATCCGGGAGAAGTCCGTGAGCCTCCAAATGCGTTTTCAGCTTATCAAAGGTTTCTCTGGCGTCAGCCATGCCGATGTGTTTGACCCGGTGGTTCTCATCCGGCTCACTCCATCGGTCCAGTTCAAAGGTCTGTATCTTTGCCATAATCAAGCCTCCATTTCCTGTTCATCTTCGCTTTCAGGTTCTTCAGCGGCGTCCCTGTTAAACTCCGCCTCCAACTCCGCCATACGCAGGCGGTCTAAATCCTCCACGGAGCGGCCTTTCCGCCGCTCTACCAGATCGGTGTTAAAATCATTCAGATGGGGAAGATGGACGGCGCACTGAAATCCCCTCCCGGTATATTCCCGCACCCACTTGGCCGCCGTAAGCTGCCCCCAATTCCGAAACTGCCCGTCCTTGTCACGGGCCAGATAGTCGTTGTCCACCGCAAACACCAGCCGCCTGATCTGGGGATGGCCCTCCAGATAGCGGTCGATAGCCCCGTTCCACAGGCAGCCGGTGGAGATACGGTGATCCTCCGTCCAGTCCCGCCCATAAAAGTCAGCGGCGATGGACGCATGGCTCATCAGGTCGATAGGGGCTTCGGTGACGATCAGCAGGTCGCTTGTTCCCTCATGGAAAAAGGGGTAGCTTTTATCAGAGCCGGTCGCGTCCATCTTGAATGAGCTGTTTTCTCTGGCCGCCCGCATGGAGCAGTACCGGGGCGTTCCCTCGGCGTCATAACCCACAAACACGCAGTTGCCGTACTTTTTCTCCTGATAGATCATCTTCCGATTCATAAAATGGCTGACGATTTGTGGACTAATCCCTCGGATGGACACCAGATACCAATAGGCCCGCTTCATATTGTCCGCCTTTTCAGGCAGCACCAGCGGCCCGCGCTCCTTCTTCTCATAGGGCGTTACCTGTCGGGCTTCCGCCGCATATTCCTTGCCGATCAGCTTGCCCACCGCCTCCGGGAAGGACAGGTTTTCCTCCCGCATGACAAAATCAATGGCTCCGCCCTTGATACCGTCATCCGGCCCCGTCCACTGGAAAAAGCGGTTGTTCTCCGGGAAGATATACAGGCCGCCGCTGTGCTTCATGTGGACGGCCTTGCGGCCAGCCTTTTCCGGCTCATAGCCATATCCACGGGCAAGAGAGAGAATGTCCACACTGTTTGCCTGCCGTATCTCGTCCTCGGTGAATTTATGATACGCGGCGGCGCTTCTTCGCATAAAATCACCGCCTTCCCGACTGTGTGTTATAGTTCTTCATCACAATCTTCCTCATAATCATCCTCCGCCTCATAGTCCGTTTCGTCCTCGTAGAACTCATCCAGTTCAAACCCGGCTTTTCCGATCTCCTCGTTGTTCATGCCGAGTTCTTCTCTCAAATACTGGTACAAGTCCCATCCGGCATAGTTCTGGGCTGCCCAAGACAGCGCCTTATCCAGAATCAAACGGGTGCGGTCAGCGCCCAGGTTCTCCAGAGAACCGCTGCGGATGGCATTGAACTCACGCTCAGACAGGTTCAGCAGCCGGTAGGCTTTCTCAAGCCGCGGCTCCTTTGCACAGTCCGGGAGCATCAGATTCTCCGTCTGCTCCACAAAGCCATAGTCCAGATCGCTGTACCGAACATCACCGGCACGGCAGGCCGTCCGAAACTGTTCAAAACCCTTCATGTTGCTGAAGCCCCGGTAGTCCATTGTGCCGCCGAGGATTTGGGCGCCGATGATGGTATGCAGCATTTCTTCATCCGTAGTGGCGGCCACGATTCGCATGGAGCTTCGCTCCTTACTCAAGGTGCAGCCATACAGCACATACACGGTCAAGGAATCATCCAGCTTCACAGTCCAATCCCTCCGTTTCTTCCCGTAGTTCTTCCAGATACTCGTCAATGTCCAGCTCCTCATAGCGGAACTGGAGCAGTTCCACGATAGCCGGATCGCAGTCCTCCGGCAGATAGCTTTTTACATCGTCCTGCACATCCCGTATCTCGCCCAGGAAGCCCCAGCAGCTATCCACCTCCACATCTTCCCGGAATAGCTGGAACCCGTAGCACTGGCCGGTCAGAAAATAGTCGTAGGACTTCACTTCACCTTCCAGCACTTGGCGGGCCTTCTCCACAGTTTCAGGCGTTACCTTGCCGTACTCCGCTTCAATCCTTCGCTTGTCTGCATAAATCCATCCTACCTGACCGGAATCCCACGGGCAGGAAAAGCCGGTGGTGTTCATGGTGATGCCCGAATGGTCGTAGAGATAGAGGGGCAGGATCACCATGCCCTCCATCTGCTCCACCAGCGAAAACAGTTCGCCAGTGGAGAGGGCGGAGAGGCAGTCATCCAGAAACCAATCCGGCACATCATCTTTCAGCGAGGCGGCATAGCTGGACGATACATACCAGTCACTCTCGGCAGTCCAGTGCTGGTTTTCCAGCAGCTCCCACTCCCTTGTGGAGCGGTTATACTCCAACTTGGCATCCTTGGCCTTACCAGATTTGAGAAACGCAAAAACCGGATTGTCCCGGTCATGGCTGCTGGAATATTCAGAAAACAGCAAATCCTTCAAGAAATCACGGGGTTCCTCAAAATCGTGCTTTTCACCCAGAGAGTAGCGCCCATGCCAGCAGACCATTTTCCCCAGGCAGTCGTAGTCCTCACGGGGATTCAGGGGCATATCGTCATCCACGATAAATAGGGTGTAGGGCGCCCTTGTTGCCGCAAGCGGCATGATGCCTCACCTCCTTGGTCGTAGGGACCGCCTCACCGGATCGCGTCTCGGTAATGCCGGTACTAGGCAAAATAGAAAAAGCCGCCAACCACGGCGGCAGCGGCGGAAATACCAACAATCACTTTTTTCATGCGAACTCCTTTCCAAAAATAGGTTTACAGTTCCATGTCCTGCTCGTTCTCGTCCGCAGCGGCGGGGGCCTCTGGGCTGGCCTCACCCCGTTCTTCAAACTGCTGCTTGGTCTGAATTGCCGCTGACAGCTTCGGGAGCAGTTCAAACATTTTTGTGCTGTCACGGCTTTTTTTATAATAACGGTAGTCCCACTGTCCACTTTCCGGGGAATAGCGGATGCTGTGCAGCGCATTGATGATCCAGCCCTGTGTTTTCAGGGGGACTGGAATCTCATGCTCCCGGAAAAGCTGCATAATCAGGGCCTTGCCGTTGACCTCCCGGTTTACCACCTCCTTTCCCGCCAGAATATCCTTCTCAGCCTCCCGGATTGCGGCATCATAGCGGGCCTGCTGTTCCTGTTCACGCTGGCGCCTCTCTGCTTCACGCTCTGCCGCCCATCGTTCTTCCCGCTGCCTGCGCTCTGCTTCTAATGGAATATTGTGCTGTTTTGCCTCATAGTACCGCCCCAGCAGATTGGCAAAGCCCAGGTCTGCCCATCGCTTCGGATCGCCCATGCTCTCATTGAAAACCCGTTCAATCTCACCCCGGATGCCATGCTCCAGTGTGGGCAGCCATTTTAGGATTTCCTCCAGCCGGTGCCTCTGGTCAATTCCAACCATAAAGCCATCGCAGGGAACATAAACAGTCTGGAAGAACTCCCGTTTCTTTTCCATCGTGTAGAGTTCAATACCATTCTCATTGTAGAAGCGGTAATAGTAATGCTTGCTGCCCATTAGGTCTTTGGCAAGCACCCGGTTTTCATCCTTTTCCTTTGGCGGAAAGATTTCCTTTTTCTTTTCATCCGGCCGTGCATAGCGGGGAGACAGGCCGGTTCGCTCCAAGCTGCTTTCAATCACTTGCTGTACTTTTTCTATCCCGCCATGCGACTTGATGAACAGGTCCAGGTATTCCGCCTCCTGTAAGGGGCAGAGATGCAGGCCCGTCCTGCCCTCATAGACGGCTCCCTTGTACTGAAACAGATCCAGGGCGAAATCGTTGCGGAATGGTTTGGCCTCCCTCACAGGGGAAAAGGCGCCCTCCCGGAAGATATAGCAGACAGCGGAATGTTTTTCACTCATTCAAACGCCCTCCCACTATTTTACTGTTCGATGCCAACAGCCGCATGAACGGAGATACCGGCCGCCGCTTTCCCGCCGTCTGTCTGCGGATTGTCCTCATCTAAAACCACCTCACTTTCTTGTCCCTGCAAAGACTCGAACTCCAGCTTTGTGTTGATCTCCGTCAGGGTAGCGACCTTTTCGGACAGTTCTTCCTCATAAATAAAAGGCTGGCCCATCTGCTGACGGGCAGCCTCCAACTGCTTTTGCACTTCTTCCAAATCCCGCTGTGCATATGTCAGATAAGAGGGAATACGCTCGGCAAGGTTCTCAATGCGGGTGATTGCTCCCTGACCAGAAGAACCAATGTCTGTGTTGTACCGGGAGCTTCCCCGTAAAACAAGCCCCGCTGAGAATGGATCAAAGCTAAGATAGAGCCGAAATCCACGGTAGGTGCCGATCTCAAAATCGTAGTCATCCTTTTTTCGTCCCTCGCTTATCCTGCGGTATAGCAACGCCAGGGCCTCACCTGCTTCGGGGCGTTCTGTGTAGCGTTTCCCATCCAGCACGATGGAGAAGTTCCCATCTCTGGACTCTTCCAGCAGGGCCGCATCCTGACTAATCTGCTCGATTTGCCGCTGATACTGCTGGATGCGGTTGGGATAGGTCGTGTTCACCTTCCGTTCCAAAGAAAGCTGCTCGTTGCTCCACGCACCCCGCAGGATTTTCAGCTCTGTCACCCGGTTTTCCAGTTCCATCTTTTGTGCCAACATGGGGTTATCCGTGGCGGCCGCCTTAAACTGCGCGGCGGAAAGCACCGTTTCATCCACATCCTCACAGGACCGGGCGATGCTCCTGCCGGTGAGAATCTGCTTGATATACCGCAGCTTTTGTTCCTGAATCTGCCAGAGGTAGGCGTCAAAGGTGCCCTTTGTCACAAACTGCTTTATCATAACCTCCGGGTTCTCGTTGCCCTGCCGGACCCCGCGCCCATCCCGCTGGGTAATATCGGAGGGCCGCCAGGGACAATCCAGATGATTGATCGCAATTACCTTGTCCTGCACATTCACGCCGGTTCCCAGCTTATTGGTGCTGCCCAGCAAGATGCGGACTTCACCCTTACAGGTGCGCTCAAACAACGCCTGCCTCTGGACCTCGGTCGCGGCGTCGTGGATAAAGGCGATCTGGGATTCCGGTACGCCCTTTTCGATCAGCACCCGCTTAAATTCATCATATACATTGAAACGCCCCGCCTTGGGCGTACCCACATCACAGAAAATGAGCTGGGTGGAGGATGCCTCGGCGGTGTCCGCCCAAACCTGATACACCTCGTCAATGCAGATGTTCAGTTTGCTTCCTGTACCGTCTGCCGTGGGGACGATCATGCGGGGGTCAATCGCCATCATGCGGGCCTCGCTGGTCAGCTTCAGCATATTATCTTCTTCCGGCTTTACACGGCCAGCGCGGATTGCGTCCGCCCGCAGGATAAACTCCGCCATGATCGCCCTTTGCGCGGGGGTGGCCTCTGTGGGAATGATCTGCGCCTTTCCGCCCCGAATGGCTGGCAGACCGGGAATATCAAGCATATCCGCAGTTTTGATGTCCGCAACCTCTCTGAGAACCGCCATCAGTTCCGGCAGGTTGTAGAACCGCACAAAGCGATCCCGCATCCGGTAGCCGCCGCCCTCCGGCCGCAGCTCAAGCACGGAAGTCCGCTTGGCGAAGTGGGCGATCCAGGTATCGAAATAGGACCAGCCGAACCGCTCCAACTCCTGCGGCTGTAAATACCGCTGCATGACAAACAGTTCGGAGATGGAATTGCTTATCATCGTCCCCGTTGCAAACACCACGCCGCGCCCGTTGTTGACCTCCTGCAAATACTGGCATTTCAGAAGCATATCAAAAGCCCGCTGGCTGGAGGAGGTGGTGATGCCCGCCACATTCCGCAGCTTTGTGAACACAAAGCAGTTTTTATAAAAATGCGCCTCATCCACAAACATCATATCCACGCCGAGCTGTTCAAAGGTTAAAAGGTCGTCCTTCTTTTCCTCGGCAGACAGCTTTTCCAATTTGGTTTCCAGATTCTCACGGAAAATCGCCATCTGCTTGATGCTCCAGTTTTCACCCTTTTCATACTTCATTTCGCTGATTGCGGCCTCAATCTCATTGATTTGCTGTTCCAACTGCATGATCTGCCGCTCTCTTGAAATAGGGATTTTTTCAAACTGACTGTGCGCCAGAATCACCGCGTCATATTCTCCGGTAGCGATTTTGGAAACATAGCGGTTCCGGTTCTTGGGGGTGAAGTCCTCCACCGTGGACACCAGCAGATTGGCATTGGGGAAAAAGCGGTAAAATTCCATCGCCCACTGGCCCACAAGAGGATTGGGGACCACAAACACCGCCTTGTGGATTGCCCCCAGGTTCTTCAGGTACATCCCGGCTGCGATCAGGGCGGCGGTTTTTCCAGCGCCCACCTCATGGGCCGCAAGCCCTGTGCCGGTATAAATGACACGGGCAACAAAGTCAAGCTGGTGCTTCCGCAGCTTCATCTCGGAGTTCATGCCGGGGATCACCAGATGGCTCCCATCGTATTCACGGGGCCGGACGGTGTTGAAGGTATCGTTATACAGTTTGAGCAGAGTGTCCCGCCGCTTCGGGTCCCTCCATATCCAGGAGGCGAAGGCTTCCTGAATCTGCTGCTGTTTGGCGCGGGCGATCATGGTTTCCTTTGGGTTAATAACATAACGGACTGCCTTATCGCCCCTGTCATTGGTATATTCCTGCCGGTCGCGGACGGTCGTGGACTGCATATTCAGGCAGTCCTCCAGTATCTCATAAGCATTTTTACGGCTTGTGCCGAGCGTCTGATTGACCGTCACGGAATCGGATTCGGAGTTTTTATTGCTGATCCGCCAAGTGGTGGTATAGGGGAAATACTCAATATCAATGCGGTATCTGTTGTCCCCACCGTCGATTACTTTGGAATAGCCGCTGGTCTGGAAGGTTTCATACATGAATTGGCGGTAATACTCAACCGGAACCCAGATGGCGCCCAGATTCACCTCAATATCGGCAGGGGTCAGAGGCTCCGGCTGAACCGCCTCCAGCGCCTCCACATTCCGGGCGAACAGTTCCGGTTCTTCCGTCGCCTTCTGCCTTGCGTAAAGTAGCTTGTCCCGCACATGGCCGCTCAGATATTCCTCCGCCAGCTCCCAGCCCTCATCCGGGTTCCCATAGTATTTCTGCGGATTGAGATAGATGCGGTCGCCCAGCTCTGCCACCAGCTCGCCCGGTTCTTTCCCGGTCAGGAAGGACATATAGGAGAGGTCTACCCGCAGCTTGCGGTTCAGGCAGATATGCAGGGCGTCCTCGGCGGTGTCGGCGTGATTGACCTCACGGAATGGCCGGATGGTCGCCTTATGGAAGATAGCTGATTTATCCCAGCCGCTTTTATCCTTGCGCTCGTCCTCAATGGAGCGCAGCAGGGGGAATTGATCGTCATCGGAAAAGGCGAGGATATTGCCCTTGCTGTTGATGGCTCCATACTTGGCAGTGAAGCGGTCATAGACCTGATTGAGTTTATCCTGCGCTTTGCGGAGGTTCAGAGGGTCATACTCATGGGACTGGATGCTGATGACCTCCAGCAGCGCGGTACGGATTTCGCACAAGCCCTTGATACGGGCCGCCTTCATGCCGGTGTAGGGCTGGGGGATCAGCTTGTTCTTCTCGCAGTAGTAGATTTCGCCGTCCTTCACCACAAAGGTAAAATTCCGGGTCCCTTCGGGAGCGTCCTCATAATCGGTCGGCTGTTCTTCCTCCGTTTCCTCCAGTGGCTCCACATCCGGTTCCGCGCTGAAACGGGCGTACAGGCTTTCCACCGCGCCGGAGAGATGTTCATACAGGTCGAAACCCTCCGGCGCAATACAGGCCGTGCCATCCTCGCTGCCGTACATATTCCGGCTGCTCTCCATCTTGCCCATGAGCATTTCCGGGTGGTCCATGAAGTAGCGGTTGTAGGGAATCCATTTTCCCCGTTCCATGTCTGTCTGTATCCACGATGGGGTGTTTGCCCGGTCAAGCTGCATGGGGGCCGCCCTCTTTTTCAAAAAGACAATATCCGCGGTCACTTCGGTTCCCGCCAGCATTTTGAACGCCGTATTGGGCAGGCGGATGGCGCCGATAAACTCTGCCCGCCGTGCGATATACTCCCGCAGGCTTTCGTCCTTCCGGTCCAGTACGCCCTTGCTGGTGATAAAGGCGATGATGCCGCCCGGCTTGGCAAGGTCCAGGGATTTGATGAAAAAGTAGTCGTGAATATAGGGATTCAGCTCATTGTAGCGGCGGTCGTAGATTTTGACACTGTTGAAGGGGATGTTGCCCAGGATCACATCAAAGCTGTTGTCCTCAAACTTGACCGCCTCATAGCCCATAACGGAAATATCCGCCTCTGGATAGAGCTGCTTTGCAATACGCCCGGTGATGGAGTCCAGTTCCACGCCGTACAGTTTGGTTCCCTGATACTGCTCCGGCAGCACAGAATAGAAATTGCCGGTTCCCATGCCGGGGTCAAGAATCCTGCGGTCTGGGCCGCCCTCAAACCCGAACCGTTCCAAAGCGCGGTACATATAGCGGATCAGCTCCGGCTCGGTGTAGTAGGCGGTGATGGTGGAGCGCATGGCCGCCTTATATTCTTCCTCGGTCAACAGGGCCTTTAACTCCTGATATTCGCTTTCCCACCCGGCCGCTTTATCGGAAAAAGCGTTGGCAAGACCGCCCCAGCCCACATATCGGGCAAGGGTGATCTGTTCCTCCGAGGTGGCCGTCCTCTGCTCCGCCTCAATCTGCTTCAAGGTCTTGATCGCCAGGATGTTGTTTTTATATTTGGTCTTGGCGCCTCCGGGATAGAGGTCATAGTCCGTGGAAAAGCGGAAGTTGCGGGGGATGAACGGTTCCGGCCGGGGATTGGCTGGCGGTTCAGGGGCCGCCTTTTCCTCCGGTTGTGTGGGCGGCACACCCTCCATGCGGACGAAGGTCCGCACAGGCCGAAGCTCGTCCAGTTCCTTTTCCAGCCGGTATTGAATGTCCTCTAAATCATCCATATCAGCGGCTTCCGCTGGGGAGAGGATGCCGCCGCCCTCCATCCGCTGCACATAGCCGTCGTATAGGCGAGTAATGTCCTCCAGATCAGTCTTGACCTTTTGATATTCCGGGTTGGGTTGTTCGTCCACCACCGCCCGGTAGAGGGCGGAACCGTCCTCCGTCAGATAGCCCCACTCGATTTCTTCATCGGGATACTGTCCTTGCAGATAACGGAGCATTTGAGTGGCGATCCCCTGACGGCGGTAATCCTCCAGCACCTCGATCATGCTGATATGGGGCCGTTCCTCGAAAATGCTGTACCGCAGGGTGCCCACTGTCAGTTCCCCACGGACGGCCTGCATGAGCATATCAATCTGACCGCTGTGGGCGCCCAGCGCCTCATCCAGTATCCGGGTTTCCTCTGGCTGCTCCGGGGCTGCCATGCGGCGGGCGTAAGCGTCGATGGTTTCCGGGGAGAGCCAATCCGGTTTTTCCGGCAGTTGAGCGTACAGCTCCCGCATTTTGGCGATCTGCGCCTCCACACTGCCCGCCCACAGGTGCTTTTCCGCCCGCTGCCCTTCACCCAGAAAATACTCGCAGTCAGCACACAGACGGTCTAACAGACGGTATTCGGCGCTGAACGGCTGCGCCTCATCCTTCTGCTCCGGCTCACTGACGGCAGGGGCCTCCAAATAGCGCCCCTCATCCACCAGGCGTTGGACAATACCGGCAGCCTGCGGCCAGGACAGCTTGGTTTCCCTCTTTTCCCCATGTTCATCGGTCCAGTGCAGCTCAATGCTGTCCGTACCGGAATACACATAGTCAAGCCCCGCCGCTTCATCAGGAAACCCCTCGTAGCCGTATATCTCTTTCAGGAAAGAGGCAAAAGCCGAGCCTGTGGGATGGGTCCGGGCAAATTCGTAGATACGATCTTTTTTCTGTGTAGCCAGAGGCCCACGCAGCATAGCGCGCTCAATCAGCAGATCTTCCGGGCTTCTTTCAGACGGCGAGGCCAGGAGGGAAAGCTGCTCCGGTTCTTCGGCTTCTGCGGCCGGAGCTGCTTCGGGGGCTGGCCGCAGCTCCACATCCACTTCCTCATCATTGACCAGCATGGTGGCGCGTACCAGCTCATAACCCTGACTGGCGATGTTGTTCAGCCAGGTAGCGAAGAACTGGCCGAACCCGGCGATCTTCTTTTCCTGCGCTGGGTCTGCGGGGTCAGCCTCCTGATACACGCCGATGCCGCTGTTTTCATAGCTGAACGCCCGCAGGGTCCCGGCCTCCGTGTCAATCAGGAAGTCCATATAGGGGTCATACATTCGGTCGCCATTCTGCATATAGTAATGCTCCATACAGTAATGATCGCCGTATTTGTGGTGGATCACCAAGGGGTCGTAGGCGTCCCCAGCCTCTAAACGCAGAGATTCATACTGGCCGGATACGATCTCCGGGAACAGCTTTTGAAAACGCCGGAAGTTCTTGTGGGCGGTGGTATTCCTTCTGGATTTATGTGGGGATGGAGATTCTTCCGCTGGTGGAATCAGATTGGCCTGACCTCCCGCCACGATGACCTGTTGCCCGCCAGCAACCGGCTTTGGTACAAAGGCGTCTATTTCATTCGCCTTTGGGATTCCCTTGATTTCTGTAAATACCGCTTGCGGGCGGACGGGTTCTTCCGCCGTTTCACCTGCTTCATAAGCCACGGTGCCCAAAACATAGTCATAGTCGGCCTGCCCGATCTCCCTTTGCGGGGCGCCGCCCATTTCTTCTACTTCAGCCGGGATATTGTAGTCCCCAATGGGGTCAGGTTCTTCCTCCTCAGTTATATCCGGGTAAACGCCCGTTTCGATCAGAGCGTCCAGCAGATTGGCAAGGCTGGGCCAGGGGAAGTAGGTGTCGCCATCGTCAAAATAAAAGGAAATGCCGTCCTCTCCACGGAGCTTTGTGCGGTACAGCACCTCGCCCTGAAACTCCCGGTCGCCATAGGCCGAGAACAGGCCGCAGACCTCCCGGCCTTTTTCCGTCCAGTTGTAGTCTGTAACGCCATCCGCCAACGCCGCCCGCACCGCTTGATGGAGTTCAGGGGGATAGAGGTCGGTGCTGGTCAGGATATGCTCATAGTGGCGGCGGACTTCTTCATCGGAAAAGTGATGTTCAACCTTCGGGGAAGCAGAAAGAGAGCCGTCCTGTGCGGGCGGCTCTCCTTCATGCTCCGCGCCTTGCGGCGCCTCGGTATGCGATTGTTCTTCGATCAGCGGGGGATTAGCACGATGGTCTGGAGTACCGTTTCCTCCGCCATCAGCTTCAGGGCGTTCAGATGGCGTGTCCGCTCCAGAATGTCCTCGGTCTGCGGCATCGGGTCCTGCTGAAGCATCTGCTGGGTCAGGGACTCGATCTTCTCTGTAGCCTCGTCCTGTACCCGGTGCATAATCTCCATCAGACTGCCATCCATTTTCAAAATCGTATATCGCTCCGGCTGGTTGTCCTTGAGATATTCCAGCGCCATCCGCCCGTACCGGCCCAGGGGCTTGTCTGCCTCGCTGCTGTTGGAAATTTGCAGGTCGGGGAGAAGCATCCCCTCCTGTTCTTTGTAATTCAGATTGATGTTCGGCTTGCTCATGCTGCACCTTCCTTTCCCGATTGATGATCCTGATGTTCCGCTCCATCTCCAAAAGCACCGCTTTTGAAATGGAGGTAACTGCCATACCCAGATGGGCAACAAGCGGGACCGTATTAAAATGGCTGACCGTTGCCATGCCATCGCCCATGCGGATCGCCTCGTCCGGCAAGTGGCATTTCTTTCCGATGAAATAGGAAACGCTGTCGCTCAAAAGCTGGATATACTGTGCTTCAAAGCCGCCAGCCGGTATTTCCTCAAACAGATGGTTTTTTGTTTCCTGCCGAAGCCCCTGTAAATAATGCTCGTAGTTGTCATTGACGGCCTCACGCGCCAGGGCGTACAAGAGGTCTGGGAACGGCTGTGTCTGAAACCCATGTGAGAAGGTATGCCGTTCCCCCAGAGCCTTTTGCATCTCATCGGACAGCTGCCAGTTGGTGGGATGAATCTCCCTGCCCACAGTTTGACTTATATCAAAGAGATAGTCAAGCGTAAGGCGGGCGTTGCTGTAAACGCAGACGGCAATCCCTTTTGGACGGGAGATCAGGTTTCTGCCTACGCCAGCCCACTGTTTTTTGGTGGCAAGGATGGTCACATCCTCGTCCTGTGCGTAGACCAGCAGAATATTGTCAAAGCTCTGCTTGTGGAACCGGGACGCAAAGGCCAGGTAATCCCGCCAGTTCCTCTCGCTGCGGACGATATAGGGGGCCATGACCTCATAAATTGTCCGCAGGCGTTCGTCGTTTCTCAATAGGCTCCTCCTTCCTGTGGTGGTTTTCCGTTTTAGACGGCTGCGGCCTCTTTCCGGGCAAAGTAGAGGGCAAGGGCCTCGTCTACAATGCTGTCAAACTCCTTCTGGCTGATGCTGGCGGTAAAGTATTTCTTGTAAATCGCCGGTTTGACTTTGAACGCCGCAGCCGTGGATTTCTTGGGCTTCCGGTTAAACTCGCCGGAGAGGATTTGTTCCGCCCGTTCCGGGGTCAGCTTGCCGGTGTATTCCCGTAGCAGGACGGCCTTGCTCTCGTTGACCTTGTACTCGCTTTCCGACAAAACGGCCTCCACCATCTGCTGTTCCTCTTGTTCCAGATAGGAGAGCTGAACCGCTGCCGCAATCGTAAATTCTCCATCGTCGATCCTGATTTTCAAGGCAACAGACAATTCATTGATGCGGAGATAATTCGCCACGGCACGGCCTTTCAGGTTGTACTCAGCCCCCACAACATCCCGGCTTTTGGACTTGTGGCAGTCAATGCCACAAGTCTTGTTTTCCTTGATTTCATCAGGGTTTCCCAGTCTTTTCAGTTCCTCAATAATATCGTTCCGGCGACCCTGACAAATCATCTTGGAGTAGCGCAGGGCCAGCACAGCCGCCTTTTCAGAGGGCAGCATTTCGGAGAAGGATCGTTGCAGGACATTGGTTTCAATAACATAGATCCAGGCGTCGTGATCCGAAAGATTTTCCTTTACGATACAGGGGAGTTCCCGGTGTGCGATAACGGCGGCGTTTTGCCGATTATGCCCTGCCAGCATTTCGTACTCAAATCCATTCTCATCCGATTCAATCTTTCGGACAATGGCAGGGACCAAAACGCCATTCTCCGAAATACTCTCTACCAGATCGTTGAGCCGGTCGCCCTCATGCAGCCGGAAGGGGTGCCCACGAAAACCACGGATGGCCTCCGGTGAGAGTATTTGGAAACCATTATTTGCGGGCTGGGCAGGCTTGTCCTCCGCTGCCGCCGTGTTCTCCACCTTCCGCGCAACCCCCAGAAGGTCGTCCAGAGAACGGATACGGGGATTGATGTTAGGCATACGCAAGCACCTCCTTTGCCAAATTCATATAGGCTGCGGCTGCGGGGCTTTTGGCGTCCAGCTCCATCACGCTGAGTCCCTTGCTGTTTGCGTTCCCCACCTGAACGGTGGCTGGAATCTGACTCTCAAAAATGGGGAGGTGGCCGAACACGGAACGCACCTGTTCGCTGGTCTGGCGGTATAGGGTTGTCCGCTTGCTGCATTTCGTGAACAGGATGCCGATGATCTCCACCTTGGGATTCAGATTTTGCTTGATTTTGGAGATCGTTTCCGTCAGTTCCTTCAAGCCTACCAAAGCGAACAGCTCCGGGTCAACGGGAATGATGATCTCGTCCGCCGCAGTAAAGGCGTTGATGGTGAGCGAGCCGAGGGACGGGCCGGTGTCCACCAGAATGTAGTCATAATCCGCCCGGAGAGGCGCCAGCAGCTTGGCAAGGCAATCGTCCTTTCGCTCAATCAGCAGGTTCACCTCTGCCACGGTCAGCGTCTTTTTGGATGGGAGCAGATCCACCTTACCTATGTTCAGGATGTAACTGGCCTTTTCCGGCAGAACTTCATCCATGACTAATTTCATCATCAGGCTGGCCGCCGTTTCCTGCAAAGTGGCTGGCGCCACGCCAAAGCTGATCGTCAGGTTGGTTTGGGGGTCGAAGTCCACCGCCAATACCTTTTTACCCAGCTCCGCCAGGGAGTAGGCCAGATTCCGGGTGCTGCTGGTCTTTGCCACGCCCCCTTTCTGGTTTGCCATCACGATAATCTTACACACGGGTTCTCAACCTCCTGTTTTCAGTGGATTTACGCTGTTTCAGCGCATAAAAAAACTTGGACTAAACTCACACTCCGTTATTGGAGTTCTGACTTTAGTCCAAGTATAGCTGTATCATCTACAAAGAACTCCGTATTGCGGAAGCTGTGTTCCTTTGCATATCGGCTGAGATAGGCTTTTTGGTTCACAATGCTGTTACTGTCGCCCTGTGATTCATCGTCACGGGACAGGCGGCAATACAGCGCGGTAATTTTGTCAGACTGCTTCATAGTAGATTCCTCCATCATCTGAGGACAGTCTGCCAAGACAAGGTTGCTGTTGGTCACGATCACACACTCCCCTCGGAGTCGATCAGCTTCACCGCCTTTTCGGGAAGAGTGTGCGTTCCGTCAAAACTGGCAGTAAAGCGGTAGATGGTGTTTCCTTCTTCCAGGCGTACCGTGATCTGCGGTAACTCCTGCCAGAGAGGAACGGGGGCGCTGCGGCTGCCGTCCGATTCCACTTGGACGTTACGTTTCTTGTTATCCATTTGCACCTTCCTTTTCATTCAGATTTCCGAGCAATGCCGCATGAATCTCCCGGAGCAAAGTGTGTGATATGACCTATTGTTATTCAGTATATCACGGCAATTTCCGGGATTCCACTGGGCAATGTGCCGGGATTCATAGGAGAATTACGGGCAGTTCGCCGGGTCGCACAGCCGATCACCGCTGTCAAGGAATCGGCTTCGCCTCGCTGCGCGTCCTTGACAGCGATGCTCTGCTGCGCGGGCAGGTGATCAAGGCGGCGATGCCGCCATTTGCCAATGAAAATCAGCTGCGTTCCAAGACGTTTTAATCTCTCAGCCTAATTATAACAAGAACAAACGTTCGAGTCAATGCGATTCTTAGAGGAATAGCAAGCACAGCAAGTGTAGCTACACTTGCGAAAACGGCGTGGGTTGACCGGGATTTCCTTGTAGAGTAGCAAGCAAATCCGGTGTGGCCCCACACCGAAAAAATGCGCGTCCCGACCTGTCATCTGAGACGCGCGTTTTTTCATTTTGGGATAGTCCCAAGCCCTTAAAAATCTGGAGAATTGCGCAGCAACGCAGCGTCTATCACTCAGGGCAAGCAGGCTTGCGAGTTAGGGCGCTTGATGTGCGGTATATTCTGCCTCGAAAAGCTTTATATGCGGGGTTCGCTTTGCATAGACAAAGCCATAGTCTATTTCCTTCCCCGCTTGTACCGGCATAACGGTCAGTCCGGGCAGGCCGTCAGGCGGCAAACAGAATCCCGGCAAAATTGCAATACCATACCCGGCCTGCGCCAACGTAATCGCCTCCTGATCGTCCTCGCAGCGGATGCCGGGATTTGACTGGAGATATACGAGTATTTCCTTTTGCAGCGCATTGCTCACCTGAAATGGTATGAATTTGGGATGAAGGGTAATCAGACAATCTGTACGGCTTTGATCAATGGAAAAAGAATTGCCGCCTGCCAGCGGATGCTCCGGAGACATCAGGGCATAGCTTGTGTGGCAGCGTACTTTGTGGAAGGTGCCTCCACGAATTTGATCTGCAATTTCACGGGACACCAGCAGCAAATCAAGCTGACCGTCCTCAAACAGCTTTTTCAGGCCAAAGTAGCCATCTATGACAATGCGCGGACAAATCGTCGGATACTTCATGCGCAGAGCGGCAAGCGGTGCAGCGAGGCGCGGCAATTCAGCACGACTGACGCAGCCAATCCGAAAGAACGTGACACGGCTCTCCTCTGCCTTCTGGACGTGCTTGAAGGAGAGTTCCATACGCGTCAGGATCTCGGCTGCATCGACATAAAAGGCTTTCCCTGATTCGGTCAGCCGGACCATGCGGGACGTTCGCTCAAACAGCTTTGTGGCGAGTTCTTCTTCCAGACTCTGGACGTGGTGTGTGACGGTCGGTACGGTAAGATACAGCTCGTTTGCCGCCTTTGTAAAATTCAGATATTCGGCGACGCAGACAAAGCAGCGAAGCTGTTGTGTATTCATGGCAGAACCTCCTCACATGGATCGCTTTCCGTTAACAGTATACTGTTTTGCTGCGAACTTTTCAATAGAATATTAGATATCATCTAATGATATTGACCTTTTTCAAATTCACTTATGCAAAACAAAGTGTTATACTATGAACCGTTCGCAAGCGAATGATTCTTGCAGAAGGAGGACACGGGATTGGATGATGACAGCTACAGATTTTATGCTTCCGTGCATACACTGTATATCCTGCTGGGGCGCAGCTTTGATGCAAACGTCAGTCATCATGGCATCGGAGTTTCACGCGGGCAGTACATGATTTTGTATCTGATCTCAAAAAACGGACAAATGCCGCAGCGCCGGATCGCCGAGCTTTGCAATCTGCAAAAGCCAACCGTAAGTCAGCATCTGAAAGCTTTGTGCGAAAGCGGTTACGCCCTGCAATATCATATACCGGGCAATCAACGCTGCAAAATGGTAGCCGTGACGCAGCGCGGAAGAGCAGAGCTGGAACGCATGAATGCGCTCCTGAAGCAGGACTTTGAGAAGAGGTTTTCGAAAGACGAGCTGCACCGCATCAACCACGCGCTTCAGGGCCTGTGCTCCCATTTTACACCAGCTCAGAGTAAAGAAGAAAACAAGGAGGAGAGACGATGATAAAAAAGTTGGCCCGATCAATTCGGGAATATAAAAGAGACTGCATCCTGACGCCGGTCTTTGTCGTGGTAGAGGTAATCATGGAGGTTCTGATTCCGTTCCTCATGGCAAAGCTGATCGACGAGGGTATTTCCAGCGGTGATATGGCCGTGATGCGCAGCACCGGCACAGCGTTGATCGTATGTGTTCTCATCGGATTGCTGAGCGGCGTGCTGGCAGGTGCCTTCTGCGCCACGGCATCCGCAGGCTTTGCCAAAAATCTCCGGCAGGACCTCTTTGATAAGATTCAGACCTATTCATTTGCCAATATTGATAAGTTTTCCACGTCCGGCATCGTCACAAGGCTGACCACTGATGTGACCAATGTTCAGAACGCCTTTATGATGATCATTCGCATTGCGGTCCGTGCGCCGTTTACGCTGCTGTTTTCGCTGGTGGCTGCGTTTCTGGTCAGCGCAAAGCTGTCGCTGTACTATCTGGTTGCTATCCCGATTCTGGGCGTGGGGCTTTACCTGATCGTTCATTTTTCGCACCCCTGCTTTGAGCGTGTGTTCCGGATTTATGATGAACTGAACGGCGACGTACAGGAAAACCTTTCCGGAATCCGTGTGGTCAAAAGCTTCGTGCGGGAGGATTATGAAGGCAAAAAATTCGGAAAGATATCCGAAAAAATCTATAAGGTCTTCCGAAAAGCAGAAAGTATTGTTGCATGGAATATGCCGTTGATGCAGTTTGCAATTTACGCCTGCATGCTTTTGATCAGCTGGTTCGGCGCACGTATGATCGTGCTGAGCGGAGCGACGGAGCTGACCACAGGCGAGTTGTCCAGCATGATCGCCTATGCCATGAGCGCACTGAACAGCTTAATGATGCTTTCCATGGTGCTGGTTATGATCAATATGGCCCGGGCCTCCTCCGAACGTATTATGGAACTGCTGGACGAAGAACCAACGCTGAAAAATCCGGATGCTCCTGTTATGACGGTTAAAAGCGGGGAGGTCATCTTTGATCATGTGGGATTCAGCTATCAGGGAGATCGCACGAAGGAATGTCTGCATGATATTTCTCTGTGCATCCCCGCAGGGTCTACCCTTGGCATCATCGGTTCCACCGGCTGCTGCAAATCTACGCTGGTGTCGCTGATCCCGCGGCTATACGATGCAACGGAGGGTTCCGTCAGCGTAGGCGGAACCGATGTCCGGGCCTATGATATCCATGCGCTGAGAGATCAGGTCGCAATGGTTCTGCAAAAGAACGAGCTGTTCAGCGGAACAATCAAGGAAAATCTGCGTTGGGGAAACGAAAATGCTTCTGATGCAGAGATCGTCCATGCCTGCCAGCTGGCACAGGCGGATTCCTTCATTGAAGCCTTTCCTGACAGGTATGATACTTATATTGAACAGGGCGGCACCAATGTTTCAGGCGGACAGAAGCAGCGGCTGTGCATCGCCCGCGCCCTGCTGAAAAAGCCCGCTATTCTGGTGTTGGACGATTCAACGAGCGCCGTCGATACAAAAACCGATGCCCTGATTCGCAAAGCGTTCCGGGAAGAAATTCCGGATACGACAAAAATCATTATCGCACAGCGCATTTCGTCGGTTCAGGATGCAGATGCGATTCTGGTATTGGATGACGGACGTATTTCCGGTTACGGGACGCATGAACAGCTTTTAGCGTCCAACGAGATTTATCATGATATCTATATTTCACAGGCGAAAGGAGATAACGGCCATGATGAAGCCTAAGGCGAATACTGCGAATACTGCAAAAATGGCAAAGCGGTTGCTTTCCTATATCATCAGCCGGTACAAGGCCACCTTCGCCGCCGTGTTGTTCTGCATTTTCGTCAGTGCGGGTGCAACTGTGGCAAGCTCTTTGTTCTTGAAGACACTGGTGGACGGCTATATCACACCCCTGCTTACTACGGGCAGCACGGACTTTTCGGGGCTGCTGCGTTCGATCCTGACAGTCGGGGTGATTTATCTGTGCGGCGTACTCGGCACGCTGCTGTATAACCAGCTGATGGTCAAGGTGTCTCAGGGAACCTTGAAAAGCATCCGGGATGAAATGTTTGCACATATGCAGAAGCTGCCGATCCGTTATTTTGATACCCATACGCACGGCGACATCATGAGCTACTATACAAACGATACGGACACGCTCCGGCAGTTTATCAGTCAGGCACTGCCGCAGCTGATTCTGGCAGTGATTTCGATTGTTGTCATTCTAGCGTCCATGCTGGCAAGCAGCGTTCCTCTTACTCTGGTAGTGCTGGCTTTTACGGCTCTGATGGTTTATAGCACCAAGGTGGTCGGCGGCAGCAGTGCCCGTTACTTTGTCCATCAGCAGACAAGCCTCGGAAATATCACCGGATATATTGAAGAGATGATCAACGGGCAAAAGGTCATTAAGGTTTTCTGCCATGAAGAGCATGCCAAAGAGGGATTCCGGCAGCGCAACGAGGCTCTTTGCAGCGATTCGGCCAATGCAAACAAATATGGCAATGTGCTGATGCCCCTTATCATGCAGCTGGGAAATCTGCAATATGTTCTGATCGCGCTGATTGGCGGTCTGCTGGCGCTGAACGGCTCCAAAACGATCACGGTAGGACTGATTATTGCCTTTCTGAATCTTTCCAAGACCTTCTGCATGCCGGTTTCTCAGGTGTCTCAGCAAATCAGTCTGATCTCGATGGCCCTTGCCGGTGCAGAGCGTATTTTCCAGCTGATCGATGAGCCGGTTGAGCAGGACGATGGATATGTAACGCTTACGCACGTCGTTGAGCAGAATGGCGCATACATAGAAACGGACGGTCATACCGGAATCCCTGCGTGGAAGTATCTGCACCATGACGGCACGCTGACCTATACACAGCTCCGGGGTAATATTGAATTTCATGACGTTGACTTTGGCTACACGGAGAAGAAGCTGGTGCTGCACAATATTGAGCTATACGCAAAACCGGGGCAGAAGATTGCCTTTGTTGGCGCAACCGGTGCCGGCAAGACAACCATTACCAATCTCATCAACCGCTTTTATGATATAGCCGACGGAAAGATCCGTTATGACGGCATCAACATCAGTAAGATCAGAAAACCGGATCTTCGCCGGAGTCTGGGAGTCGTGCTGCAAGATGTGAACCTGTTCACCGGAACGATCATGGACAACATCCGTTACGGAAGGCTGGATGCAACAGATGAGGAGTGTATCGCTGCTGCAAAGCTGAGCAACGCAGATGCCTTTATCCGGAATTTTCCGGATGGATACCAGACGGTCCTGACACAGAATGGCGCCTCACTCAGTCAGGGGCAGCGGCAGTTGATTTCCATTGCCCGCGCCGCCGTTGCAGACCCTCCCGTTATGGTTTTGGACGAGGCTACATCCTCTATCGATACCCGCACAGAGGCGCTTGTCCAGCAGGGTATGGATAACCTCATGCAGGGGCGCACTGTATTTGTAATAGCACACCGGCTGTCCACTGTCCGCAACTCTGATGCGATCATGGTGCTTGACCAGGGCCGCATTATTGAACGCGGCACACACGATCAGCTGATTGCGCAAAAGGGTGTGTATTATCGTTTGTATACCGGTGCGTTTGAGCTGGAATAACCCCAGTGCACAGGTGAAAAGAGCCTCTGTTGATACTCAATCTGGTATCAGCAGAGGCCCTTTTCGCTGCTCCGGCGACTTCAAAATAAGCGTCAAAATCGGCACTTATCTGCACTCTGAAGCCGAATCTTTGCAAGGAGTATCATCGTAAGCGGCAGTCCGCCTGCGTTGCTTACGGCGAAGAAATTCCTTGATTTTTAACCTTTATCACGGCATATTTTTCTGTGTTCTGTCTACCGTCCGTGTAGACAGATGCGAAAAGCAAGATTCCCGTTCTGGGCGATTCTGAGAGCCGAGCATGATGCGCTATTCGAATCGACACACTTGCCGTTTTATGAAACCATGGGATTATGTTCTAATCCGTAAGACCCTTTCCGAAACCGTGTTCTGTGTTTACGGTTTCGCGGCACACGATTTCGTGTAATTGGTTTTCCGGACCGAAAAATATTTTGCGGATTTCATTTGCCTTTATCCAAGCGCCCTGTTTTTCAGGTCTGTAAATGAAAAAATGCTTCCAAGCTAAAGGGGTATGTACCATTACGGCACATACCCCTTTGTCAGCAACCCTTGTCTGGCAACTGTCACATTATTTGTTTCGTGAAACCTGTTTTATGAACAGCTACCCGAAGCGCTTCTTTTTTCAAGCGCTTCACGGCGATTTTTCATTCCAGGGATGCCTTGTATCCCTCGCCCCAGGCCCACATGGAGTCCAGAATGGGCTTCAGGCTCCGGCCCAGCGGGGTCAGGGAATACTCCACCCGGGGCGGCACCTCGGCATAGACCCCCCGGTGGACCAGGCCGCTTTTCTCCATGTCCCGCAGCTGGGCGGTGAGCACCTTCTGGGACACATCGCCCACAGATTTTCTCAGCTCGCCGAAGCGCTTGATGCCCGGC
>OJKC01000670.1_pt1 | contig 26791 bp, 20 predicted proteins | sample 1596401 | NCBI WGS metagenome assembly OJKC01 (sample SAMEA4350162, study PRJEB24818) | metagenome | biome: human; feature: gut; material: faeces | place: Denmark | collected 2013-09 | reverse complement strand
GATTTTCTTGCTCGTATCTCTCACCAGCCATTCATTGAACAGATTTCGCAGCGGGGTAAAATCGTTGTCCATGCCCTCGCTGGCACTGTCCACATTATCGTTGACAGCGATAAAACGCACACCCTTTACTGGCTTTTTCAAAAAGTTCTGTATCACCACTCGCACCAAATCAGTTACCGTTGTTGATACAATATCAGCAACGGTAATTTTTTATTTTCCACCGTCTGAGGAGTGGTTTTTGCGAAAAGCAGGGCTTTTCCCGAACATTTCCGGCCATCGGCGCGATGTGCGCCTGAATTTGCTGCGGCCATGATGAGAAAACCCTGGGCTTAGCAAAACGGCAATCGTTATAAGAGTAGAAACGATAAATGATTATTATCCATATAGAAACCCGCCGAAGGCTGTGATACCGCTCTGAACCTTTAGCGGATTTTCTTTAACAACCGTGGGACAGAAAGGACTAAAAGGACAGTCAAAATGCGGGTAGGCCACCAACTTATAATTTGTTGCCTCCGAAATTAGCAACAGTGTCCCTTTGAAGGAGTGCAACGAAATGGATGAATACATCCGGTGGATTCGCTTTATGCCCAATAGCATAAAGCCTTCCTTGATGAGACCTGCATGCGGCTATGCCTGGATCTCTCGCGATGATATTATGGAGAATATCATAACACGGACAGTCCCCGGACGAAGGAGGACTTCAAAAAACTCTGGGGCAAACTTGACTCACTGCCAATCAAGAACAGCAATGCGTGAATTGGAGAAGTCAGGGACCTGTGTGCTGGGTGCGGGTGGATCGCCTTTACTACCTGACCGAAGCTGGGAGCACAGCTGATGATGAAATTGACAGAGAACGCCACCCGGGAATGAGAAATAAAAGCGGCCGCCCATGGCGGAGATATAGGCCCCGACCAAGGGCGGTTTTACAATTATGTTATTGCGTAATTCAAATGAAATAGATCATTTATGGCTCGCCGAATGTTTTTCTCATCTATGCCATAATAATTCAACTGAATAGCATAAAGCATGTATTCCATGTACATCAAGTCCAGAAGCGAAAGACCGATAAATTCCTGATTGAGATCACCGTGGGCATAGTGATTTCTTTGGGAAGAAAGACGCTTTCCCATTTCGGAATATTTCAGTTCCTCCCCGTTTAAGTGATACAGGTGCTTGCCAAAAACACCAATGATGTTATCAATCACTTTACCAGTATGGATTATTTCGGATTCAAGGCTGTCTGATTTTACCAGTCGCTTGAGGAACTTATAGATTTCTCGTTTTTTACCAGCACTACTTTTGATTTTCTCGTCAATTTCATCGGTTACAGCAGCTTCTGCCTTTAATCTGGCTTCCTTCTTGGGTACCCCATCCGGGAAATTGCGTTTATATTCCCATTCAAATGCTGCGGTAATCATAATAAATCGGGCGGCATCAATGGTTCTGCCACTTTGATAGGTCTGAGGGAGGTGCCGAAGGTAGAGCATACCACTCGCGATATCTGACAGGATTTTGCCTTCAGTTCCGGCAAGATATTTTTGTTGAATATAGCGGCCAGACTTTAATGTAGACGATTCATCATCGCCAGCTTCATTAAGCACATACATAGTCGCAAATTCCTCATATTTACCGCCATCCGCAGGCGCAAACAATGCAACTTCAGGAAGAATAATATTTCTTCTGTAGCAAAGATACTGTAGGAATTGTTTTGCGACAGACCACAACCTAAAAATTAAGCGGTAATCATTGGTGGGAGCAAATTCAAAAAGCATAGACGAGCTGAGAGTGATGGGTGGTTCATTCAACTTTGTGCTTAGCTTTCTGGAAATACTAAATTCCACAGAAACCTGTATGTTGTCAACCATAAAGGTTTGGGGTTCCGTTGTAGTTTCATCAAAACTCTGGGTTGTAACAGTAAATACTCCCGTCTCATTAAAACTATCCACATTTATTGCATAGCCAAAACCTTGATTGACCGGATGGATACAATTAACCTCAGGGCTGGTAAATGACATTCTGGCGATACTGTCACGTCCGTACCTGCATCTGATGTAGGCTACAATGGGGACAAATAAAACAGAATTTTGGCTTCCAACATGTCCCCCTTGCTTGGTTATAAATATGAAAGTGGTTCCAGTTTCATTGCATTTTCCGGTTAGATACGGCTCATCCATGGTTAATGGGTCCCCTCTTGTGTAGACACCTTTCGCCAAAGGAGTCAGTACCCAGTTCGTCTGAATGATTTCTCTTTTATCTGCCGGAGGAACCAATCGCAGCTCTTCACCACTAAACATGAAAGTGAAGTCATTATTCTTATATTTGCATATTCCGGAATATGTATTGGATTCAAAAGCCATGAAATTCACCGCCTCTCTTGGTGCAGGAATATTATATTGGATTTTCTTCTTTTTTACAAGTAGATCATCAAACTATACTGAAGCGGGATATCCCCAAAACAGACCCAGACCAGCAGAAATCTACCTGCCAGCTTGGGCCTGCTTCTGTAATGTTTCATAGCCTTGTTACGATTTCCTTCCCGTCCTTAAACCGGAACACCACCCGCTCATCGGCGTGGACAGTGACATGGTCGATGGTGCCGTGCCAGAGTTTTTCGTCAAAGTCAACGGGCAGTGTGTCCAGTTCGCCCAGTTCAAACATCATACCGCCGATGGCAATGGCATCCGCTTTCATCTTGTCCCGCTGCCGTTGCAGTGCTGCCAGTTTGGCTTCGGTTTCCTCAAAGCGACTGCACAGTTCGGCGTGGGTGGTACGGTAGGTTTCTTCGGTTACGGTATTGGCTGCATTTTCTGTGATACACAGGCGCAGCTTCCCGGTGATGGTGGTTAGGTTCTCCTCCAAAGACCGAATGTCCTCGTCGATAAAATCCGTATCCGTAAGCACCCGCTGGGTATCGCGCAGCCGGACAATGACGGTCTCCCGGTCGGAAAGATACGCCCCAAGGGCCGACAGGAACAGTTCCTTCAACCGTTCCTCGGTCAGGTGGGGCGTTTCGCATTTGTGTTCCCCCTTAAATTTGTCGTTACACTGCCAGATGACCCGGCGGTAACGGTCGGTGGAGTGCCAGGTCTTGGCACCGAAAATCCCGCCGCAGTCGGCACAGTGGATCTTCCCGGAGAAGGGGCTGGTCTGACGGTGCCGATTGCGGCTGTTTTTACGTCGCTCCAACTCCATCTGAACCTGTTCCCATTCCCAAGGCTCGATGATGGCAGGATGGCTGTCCTCCACATAATACTGAGGAACCTCCCCTTCGTTGACCTTGGTTTTCTTGGTGAGGAAATCCACCGTAAAGGATTTCTGAAGCAGTGCGGAGCCTTTGTATTTCTCGTTCCGCAGGATGCTCTCCACGGTAGCTCTCTGCCAGACGGCCTTTTTTCCGGGGGTAGGGATGTCCTCCTTTGTCAGCGTGGTGGCGATGGCATTTGTGGATTTCTCCTGAAGGAACTCGCGGTAGATGCGTTTGACGATTTCCGCTTCTTCCGGGACGATCTCCGGCAGTCCGTCGGCACCTTTGCGGTAGCCCAGGAACTGGCCGTAAGGGATGCTGACCTTACCGTCGGAGAACCGTTTCCGCTGTCCCCAGGTGACATTCTCGGAAATGGAACGGCTCTCCTCCTGAGCCAGACTGGACATGATGGTGATGAGCAGTTCGCCCTTGGAGTCGAAGGTCATGATGTTTTCTTTCTGAAAAAAGCACTCACAGCCGGCTTCCTTCAGCTTGCGGATGGTGGTCAGGCTGTCCACGGTATTTCGCGCGAATCGGCTCACACTCTTGGTCACAATCAGGTCGATTTTTCCGGCCAGGGCATCCCGGATCATGCGGTTGAAGCCGTCCCGACGCTTGGTGTTGACGGCACTGATACCCTCGTCGGTATAGACCTCCACGAAGTCCCAATCCGGATTTTCCCGAATAAACTTGGTGTAGTAATCCACCTGTGCTTCATAAGAGGTAAGCTGCTCTTCACTGTCCGTGGAGACACGGGCGTAGGCGGCCACTCGGCGGCGCACCCGTTCCTTGGTAGGTGTTTTGGTATGGATATTCAGTGTGGCGGGGATGACGGTGACATTTTTAGCTTTCGGCATGGTGCTGCTTCCTTTCCCGTGTTTTCTCTCCGACGGCCCGGCGCATTTCCGCTGTCCAACTCTTGGCACGGGAGCGGTCCTGCCACCGCTTCACGGCGTTGGTTCCGTCCTTGAGGGTGAACTCCAGAAGATTATCGTTGCGGGCTGTAATCGCCGTTATTTCGCCCGTATGCCCAACCAGGGCGACGGTCTGCATCAGCTTTTCCTCCGGGATGGCTTTGGAGGGGCAGTAGGATTTGCCGTAGGAATTGTAGGTGGAGCAGATCCAGACCGGTCCCGTGGCGGTGGTTTTGCGGCGGTAGTGCTTGTTGCATATGGCGCAAGTGATAAGTCCTGTAAAGGGGGATGGTTGCTGCGGCTTGGTCGGCGCATACTTCCGCTTTCTGCGCAGGATCTCCGCTTGGACCGCATCGAATGTTTCCTGTGAAATGATGGCTTCGTGGGTGTCCGCCGCATGATACCGGGGCAGCTCACCCTGATTCTTCCGGGTGACCTTTGTCAGATGGTTTTCCCGGAACTTGGTCTGCAGCAGAAGATTTCCGGTGTAGGCATAATTGCGGAGGATCCGCTCCACGGCACTCTTGTGAAACACGCAGCCGCTCTGGGTGGCATATCCGCTTTCGTTCAGCCGTTTGGCGATGGCGGTGACACCCTTTCCAGCCAGGTAGTCATCGAAGATGCTTCTGACGATCTCCGCTTCTTCCGGAACAATGGCCAGCTTCCCGTTCTCCCGGCGGTATCCCAGCATGAAGAATCTCCAGGGAATGCCTTCTTCAAAATTTCGTTTCACACGCCACTTCTGATTTTCGCTGGCGGAGAGACTTTCCTCTTGGGCATAGCTTGCCAGAATGGAAAGCATCAACTCTCCGTCAGCGGTGGCGGTGTCGATGGACTGCTCTTCAAAATAAACGCTGATGCCCAGACCCTTCAGTTCCCGCACCGTTTCCAGAAGCGTCACGGTGTTCCGGGAAAAGCGGGATATGGACTTGGTAATGATGTGATTGATCTTCCCCATACGACAGTCGGTGAGCATCCGTTGAAAGTTCTCCCGGCTGTCTCTGGTGCCGGTCTTGGCTTCGTCTGCATAAACGCCCACATACTCCCAACCCGGGTGGTGACGGATGTAGGTGCTGTAATGATCCACCTGTGCCGCCAAAGAGTGAAGCATGGCATCCTTGCCACAGGATACTCTGGCATACGCCGCCACCCGAAGGGCTTTCGGCATGTGGGGAGTAAATTGGATTTGTTCTACGGTTCTCGGCATGGTCTTCTCCTTTGTATCAAGTATCGTCAGCTACATATATTGCTCGTTTCGGAGGATATAGCAAGTCCATATCATGACGAATTTAAAGGAAAATGCTGTCCCGTTTCAGGCCGGTTTTCATGGCGAGAACGGCATTTGCCCGTTCACGGGTTTGGGCGTCCAGTTCCCCCGCTCGGCCGAGGTGATCCAGCATTGCGCAGAGGATCCGATACCGAATGAGTTCTTCTTGCGTCGGCGTAACAGAGGCGGGAGCAGTATTTGCGGTTCCGGTTTCCATAGCTGACAAACTCCTTTCCGCAGTATTCACAGGTCAGACGGTAATAGGCTTTCCGCCGCACCTGTTCCGGATGGGCGTTCCACCATGCATTTCGGCATCGGTCGGAACAAAAGTATTTGGCCTTTCTGCCCTTCACTTGGAGAATTGGTTTCCCGCACCGGCGGCATCCAATCCGAACCGCATCTTCCAGCGGGTGGCGACGGATGTAAGAGCGAACGGTATTGACGGAGACTTGAAGGGCAAGCGCAATATCCGTGGCTGTTTTGCCCCGGCTGCGCATGATGTTCAGAATCTCAATTTCATGTTTGGTCATTTTGTAATCTCCTTGTTTGATTCCGGGGTAATTCCCCTTTTGATTTCGCCGTTTTTGTGCGTAAGACCCCGAGCCGTTGCCCGGAGAGAAAAGGCACAGAGATTGCGACCGCCCCTTCCCCCTTGGGTGCAACGGGCAAAACGGACGGGTCACGTATTCAGTACGGCAGGATTTGTTACATAGACCTCCGACGGACGGCGGCCAATGCCAGAAACCGGTTCCTGGGGCTTGACGGCAATGTAGCCATACTCGCATAGCCGGTTCAGCACGGGCTGCAGAGAATCTGCGGTTTTGAAACTGCGGCAAAGCCGCATGGCATCCCGGCGAGAGAACTCCGCAAGCCGTTCCCGCTTGATAAATGACAACAGATGCTGGGCGTCTTTGTTTACGGTGTCGGCTCCCATAAGGGAATAGGCGGCTTTGGCGTGCGCTAGAAAGTACCTGCCGATGGTTACGGCATGCTCCATGGTCTCCCGGTCAACGGCATCGAACATGGAATCCTTGGGGTATTTCATGACGTGCAGAATCCCGCTGATACGCAGAACTGCACCCACGAACTTACCTGCCCAGTCGGAGATCTCCACCAAGTCTCCTTTCAACCGACCTTCTATCTCGTTGAACAAGTCTTCCAACACTTCCCGGGCACCATCGTCCAGACTGATCGGCTCCTGCTCATTGTCACCGGACAGGATGGTTTCAATCAGAGCCTGATACCTGGATCTGACTCCTTCCGGGATCGGCTTCGTGGAAAAGGAGCGCCTGCCCACGGTGGACTTCGGCATGGAGTACAGGAATCGGGCGGTAAGGCCGCGCCCACGGAAGGTGTTGTTGCTCATCAGACCGTTCAGCACCTCGGGCTGTACCGCCAGTACCATGGTCAGCGCCAGATGAATAATGCTCTCACTGGCTCTGCCCACACGGTCGACCCGGATGGTATCGCCGCTGTGCCCCTTGAGGAATACGTCAATGTTCACATTGCGGTTGTACAGACCGCTCATGATACTGAAGATGCCGCCCTCTGCGGAAACCACCGCTGCACGTCCTTTGTTTTCCGCCAGAACGGAGGTCAGCTTTTCGGAGGTTACATCATCCACAAACAGCCGCAGCGGTTTGGTCGGCTCAAATTTGGCAAGCTCCGCAGCCTTGGCGCGAACTTCCTCCTCGGTGGCTTTACCCTTGGAAGCCCGTTCCACCAGGCTGCGTTTTTCTTTTTCCAGCTTGTCCTGAATCATCCGGCTTTCCACGATCTCGGCGTTGCGACGGGAATTTTCCTCTTTCTCGTATTCTTCCACCGGTCGGATCATCATGGACAGTACCGAGGATTTCCGCTCCGCCGGTTCCATGATGACAACCATATAGGTGTTGAGAGGTTCCGCCCAGTCCGCATTGCCCCGGATAAAGTACTTCCCCTGACAGCACAGGGACACGATGCCCAACGCCTCCACCGCTGCCATATCCACGGGAGTCTGCGTGGATTCTGCCACCGCCAACACATAGCGCCGGATAACCTCCGGCAAGGCGTCCACGGGAAATGCGGGAAGGTCGTACTCATCAAAGGGAATGGGCGTGTCCCAGGTAACGGGCGCTTCGCCGTTATAGGCATCCGGCGGGATGTACCCGACCTGCTTACGGATCTTGGCATAGAGCCGCTGTTTCCCCGCCCAGATGCGCTCCAGTTCCTGCTCGTCCAGCGGCGGGGTGCATTGCTCGGCGGCTTGCAGGAACAGGTTCTTTGCCTCCGGCGTATCGCCGTACCGCTTGATGATTCTGGCACCGATTTGCGACATGGTGCTGTTGCGGCTGCCTTCGGGAATGTTGCGCCCAAGGTCTGCAAAAGCCTGCTCGTTTTCCCGGTCATCCAGAAACGCATTCAACGAGATCGTACCGGGATGGTAGATGACCTTCGGATTTTCCGTGCCGAACAGGAACCGGGCGACATCCATGGCGTTGGCATCGAAAAATGGAAATGCCGCCAGCAGACGCTGCTTCAAGTCCGCATAACGCTCCGCATCCCGTTCGGGGCCGATGAGAAAAACGACATGGAACCGTGGTCGGGCACTTTTTTCGCCTTTGCTCTTCATGTGGTGGCGGCTGTAGTGCAGTACATAGGGAACATCGGCAAAAAGATCCGCAATGTCCTCCGGGGTGATCCACTCTGACGCTATCTCGGAGTGGTCATTGTCACAGTCTCCTGGCAGTGCATTGGCAACCTCAAAATTCGCGGTGCTGCGGTAGTTGTTTTTGTACCGGGCGCAGACCATATCCGTGGAAAAAGCCTGCTTTGCGGAGACTTCGTCCGTGATTTTAACTTCGTTGGGATATTGGCAGTTGGCTGCGTTGCCGATGCAGTCTGCCGTATATACGACGATTGGCTTTATTTCGGTCATGGCGATCACTCCTTTCTCAGTTCTTCTTGTTCAACCAATCATCCAGTGCGGCCCGGGCGATCAGCCACCGCTGCCCCACACGGCGATACGGAATCGTTCCGCTCTCCAGCAGCCGAACCAGTGTCGGCACGCTGATTCCCAGGTAAGTTGCAGCCTCTTTTAAGTTGAATACGGACTTGTGAGAATCTGTTTTCATAGATTTCACTCCTTTCTCTTGTGTTCGGCTGTATTATCGCATATAATAGGGACAACATTCTTTGCTCTATCGGTAAGAACTATTTTGAAATTTGATGTCCTAACGGTAAGAATTGCGGTAATAAATGAGCGTAACAATATGGATCTCAAGAGAGAACTAACGAATTATGAGATCGGCGGCATCGGAGACATAAAAAAACACACCCTCCGGTTCCATTCATACAGAATCGGAACGGAGAGTGGGAAGCTGACGATTTATGCGGAGTATGATCCGGAAAATCCACCTACGGTATTCGAGGGTTATCCATCCGGGCAGGAGCTGCTGATCGAGCTGTGCAATCTGAATCTGGAACTCCGAGGCAAATCACTGGAGGAGTGCGCCCGGATTTTGATCCGGTGGAGCATGGAAAATATCCATCCCTGCTATTTTTACGGGGACAGTGTGTCACATTTGGAATGGAATAAGGATGATCCGGCGAGTTATTGGGATGTCATGGTGAACGCTTTGGAATGCTATTATGTCCATGTAGAAGAAATGGTGCAGGATTTGGAACGGCTTTATACCGATACCATGACGGCCTTTGCCGTCCGTAGCTTGATGGAGGGCAAGGTGGCAGACGCACAGCGAATTTATGAGAATGTTCATGTGCGGGAACAAGAAAATCTGCTTCGGGAGTGGTATCGGACGGACGACGCCCACCGTCCCGCTGTGCTGCAGCGATTTGTTGAAAAAGTTGCGAAACTGAACATGGGGCTTGAATACGACCTAACCACCGGGCAGGTTCAACTACAGCCTGTGGTTAAGTCTGTGGTAGATGCGGCATATTTCGGCCTTGCCCGCTTTATGGCGGTGAATGCCAATGCGCTGGATGACTACGGCGGCAAAACCAATATTGCGTTCTGCCAAGCGTGCGGTAAGGCGTTTATAAAACGTGGCAACCGGCAGAAGTATTGCGGCACTCTGGAATGTCAGAGCGTGCGGAACAAACTCAAATCCAAAGAGTATTACTACCGGGAGAAGGCAAAGGGCAAAACGGAATAAGTGCTGATGCGTTTTACCCCAGGGGGGATTCGAATCTCTGTGCCCTTTCACAGGAAGGCCGGCGCAGGGGTTCACGCAAATTTTTGCGGAATTTGTATGGGGGATACCCCAAAACGCAAAATGCCTGACGGTACAAGCAAATTATCGGCGTGGATACGCCAAAAGATAGCGAAATTATGCTTGAATATGCACATGATCGATACCGAATGGAAAGGCGAAATGCCACAATTCTCGGAATTTGCTGCAAGCATGAGTTCAACATTTTCACGATACATTCGCACAATCTTGCGACAGTATCTTGAAAAATCTGACACCATATGATATGATTTTTTATATACTTGTAATATCATCGGGAGGTTTCCTATATGGCTGTTTCCTATAACAAACTGTGGAAGCTGTTGGTAGATAAAAAGATGAGCAAAGCCGACCTGCGAAAAGCCGCCGGGTTGGCCCCCAATACCATGACCAAACTCCGCAGAGATGAACCCGTGGCGATGGGCGTGCTGGAAAAGATCTGCGGCACGCTGGATACGGATTTTGGGGATATTGTGGAGTATATAAAGAATTCGGAAGTCTGAATATAGATGGTTTATTGGACAGAAAATGCAATAAAATGATAATTGATGGAGGAATCATCATGGATAAATACGTTGAAACGCTTGATGCGTTGATGAAAGCAAAAAAAGAAAAGAAAAGGCCTACAATTAAGGAAAAAGAAGCTTTTCGCAGCGCATGGCTTGGCCTTGTTGCGGATACAGGTTTGGTCGGTCGCGCCGAACAGTATTTGTACGAAGGATTTGCTTTCTGCGGTGCAGAGCCTTTCTATGCCTATTTGATTCAAACGGAAGATCCGAATGCAACTCTGGCAACACTGTTAGGCGGAAAATACTACGGCATTGACAGCAATGCATCTTTCCGGTTGATGGCGCATTTGTTAGCATTGATGCTTAATAACAATGCTCCCAGGAATATACTGGCACTCATAATTAAGCGGTTGCCGAGTGCATGTGTTAATAAAGATAAAAAACGACTCGGCACGGCTGAGAAAACATTGGAGAAGTATTTCTTGGCGGAACTGCGACCGGATGCAGAGCTATGTCCTCTTGCAGATATTGGAACCAAACCGGTATTCATTAACGAGTTCGTAGCGCTTGTTTCTTCCATAATGGATGGCATTGAAAATGCCGGTTCAACGAAAGGGGTTGTTGTAAAAAATATTGCGAAGATTCGCAAGTGGTTTGCTGATTATGATATTTCTCAAAGTGTCAGTGCAGACACAAAGACTGATCAAGTAATCCCTGAGGCAACAAAAAATACAGAAGAAAAAGCAAGGACCATATCTGTTGCAGATAATTCCCAAGAAAAGAAAGTTCAAACACCGAGAGTGGTCGTTGCTCAGCCTGAGGAAAAGGTTCCCTCCGACATGATAGCATATCTTACTGAGTTGCTTGGGAAAGCTGCTAAAGTTACAACCGTTGTCAAGGCCGAGAGTACACAGCAGAGGGTTAAAATTGATGCACTGACCCAAGCTCTGGAAGGAGAACAAAATAAACTTCAGGGAGCTAATCAACAGATAGCAGATCTACAGGATACTATCACTGAATTAAGGAAGAAACTGTCTGCCACTGAAGGTGATATCTTTGCGCTGAGACAGGCGGTGAAGCAAAGAGATGCAGTTATCGCTGAAAAAGATGCAGAAATAGCAGAAAGAGTTAAAATGGCAGAGGTTCTCAGTCGGGACAGAAGTAAACAGGCTGACGAGTTGCTTCAAAAACTGGCATCCAAGATTCGCATCGAATATCGGGATTTTGTGGATGCGTTGGATGTGCCTATGAGCTGTGATTTGGGTGAGAACCTGAGGCTCCAGCTTCAGAGTATCTTCGATATACTGGAAAAAGGCGGCATGAAAATTAAGTGAGGTGAAAAAACGTGGCAACAGGATTGAAATATTATTTTGGCATTGACTTCGGCACAACCAACAGTGCAACTGTTGGATATGTGGTGATGGATCAAAAGCCGGAAGCCGTTAAATACGGCGATGGAGAAGGACGTCCAGTTCCGTCCGTTGTTGCGATTGATAAAACCACAGGCGCTGTATTCACTGGCCGGGATGCATGGGATAAAAAGATGGAGCTGAGCGAATCCTGTGAGTATATCTCATCGGTTAAGACCATTCTGGATTCTGAGCAGATAAAAACAATTGCAGGCCGTGAATGGACTGCTGTCGATGTGGCCAGCGAGGTTTTTAAGCATCTGAAAGCCAATGTCCATAATCGTACCGGAATTGACATGGAAGAGGCAACTGTTGCGATCCCCGTTGGCTTCAGCGCATCAAAGCGTGCCAAACTGCGTGAAGCAGCAAAGAAAGCCGGTATTCATATTAGTTCTTTTATCAGTGAACCCACTGCGGCCTTTTTTGCAAACTATGATGAACTGAAAAGTTCTTCTGTTGTTGCGATTTTTGACTGGGGCGGTGGCACGCTGGATGTATCCATTCTTCAGCATGTCAATGGAAAAGTATCTGAATTGGCAACAGTCGGAAGAGGCATTGCCGGTGACTATATCGATGATAAAATTGCCAAGCGAATTCATGCAAAAATTGCCCGTAAAAAGGGTGTTGAGATGGCATTCGCAGATATGCCGTCCAGCGCCCAGGATATGATGCGGGTTCGTGCCGAGCGTGCAAAACGCATGCTGGGCGATGATGATACCGCCACGATTTCTATCAATAATTATGGCGTGTATGGTGCCTGCCGTGAAACATTGGAATATGACTGGTTTGCTGACATTGTAGATCCAGAAGTCACGATGGCGATGGACTGTCTGGAGGAAGCTATCCGTCAGTCGGGAGTTGGACTTGCCAATATTGATCGGATCGTTATGGTGGGCGGTAGCAGCAATTTGCGTCCTCTGTTGGAGAAGATGGATGACAAGTATGGAGACAAGCTGTTTTTCCCGGAAGAAACCATGTGGAATGTCGGCCAGGGTGCTGCTATGCTGGCAATGACTCCCGGTGGTTATTATGCCAATCAGTCTATTGGTATCGTTCTGAGTGACAATGCCTACTACGAAATTCTGAAGCCGGATACTCCCGTTCGTGGATGGGAGCATACATGCCATTTCGGAATTGTGGACTCCAGCAAGGAAGCCCGTTTTGTTTTTGGTGGCAGTCCTGATATCGAGGCCTCTCCGGAAAAATATAAGACGCTGCCAGTTCCTGCATACCGTTTCCTTCAGGAGCAGATTATACTCAATGCATCTGTTGATCAGAATATGGTGTTCACTGCTATTGCCGGAAGTAATATGCAGCCTGCAGAGTTCCGGCGGCTGTGGGAATACACACAATTGAAATGCTATTATAAGCTGCCTAGAAAGCAGGTGCAGCATGGAGAGTAATATCAGTACTGTAGCATTCCGGAGCAATTTGTATCCTGTAGAAAAGAGTTTTTATGAGGACTCTACTTTTCGTTCCAAAATACATGACCCATTTTCGCTGGAGATTCTCAAAAAACAATGTGCATTGACGAGCCTTCAGAAGGAAGAATACGATTATGCATCAGTTCACTGCGCATACGCTGCAAAAAATGACTATCCCTGGGGAACAATTAGAGACCAGCAGGGGCATGAGCAGGTCATCTGCAGGTGCCTTAACACGAAATGCAGCCACTTTCATAGTTGCCGTCCCGATTTTGATCTTTCCGAGTTAGCAATATATGAGGAGAACAAAAGGGCTCAGCCGGCAATTTTCGAATTGGAAGAAGCCGCACGAAAGAAGCGTGCACCAGAAGATGGAGATGCCGGAGCGGCAGCGAAACTGTTTGCAGGAGACACCCCGGAACAGAAGCACGCTGGAGAATCGGGGACTCCTACTCCTGCGGAGAAAAAAACGGACGATCCGTTCGTTGTCCGGAAACCCGTTCAGTCGGTGCTCCAGCCTGCGGAAGTCAGGAAAATCGATTTCAGTTCCTTTAAAGAAACCACACAGGACGAAATCATCGAAGCGGAACCTGCAGAGCGAAGCATCGTAAATGCTGGCCCCGGTACGGGCAAGACATGGACCTTGATTGAAAAAATCATCCATATGATCAACGAGGAGCAGGCTAAGGCAGAGAATATCCTGGTTCTGTGTTTCTCGCGCTCTGCCGTGGAGGTTGTACGAAACAGGCTCTCTGATGCCGCCGAGACGGGACGCATCGGTTATGAGTGGCAGGATGTAGATGTTCGTACATTTGACTCCTTCTCTACATATATGCTGGCATGGGTGCAGGAAAATCATCAGGATTTACTTCCCAAGCACTTCCTTCTGGAAGCATATGACTATGATCAGCGCATAAAAGTTGCAACATCCATTTTCAAAAAGAAAAAAGATATGCTGGCTGATTATGAGCATATCATCGTTGATGAGGTTCAGGATCTTGTTGGTAGCCGGGCAGAGTTGGTTCTGGCAATGCTGAAAGGCCTCCCTGACACTTGTGGTTTTACGATTTTGGGTGATTCTTGCCAAGCTTTGTACGACTATATGGCAGAAGGCGATCCTGCGATTATGTCCTCTGAGCAATTCTATCAAGACATTTTCAAAAGTTTCCCAAGTGCCAATTATTACGCACTAACAGAGAATCACCGCCAGGGTGATACCTTTGGGCAGTTGACTGTCCCATACCGGAAGGCAATCCTTACTGGTTCCACCCAAGATCGGGTTTCAGCAGCGAGTGATTTGTTGACGCACATCCCCCGGATGCCTGTAAAACTGACCAGGTTTTCAAGAAGCGATGCACTGCGATATGTTAGTCAGGGTGAGACTTTGGGTATTCTTACCCGCACAAATGGACAGGCATTGCAGATCTCTGCATGGCTCCAAAATGCAGATGTTCCGCATACCCTGCACTGTGGCCTGGGGTCTCCGACGCTGGGCGACTGGATTGCCCGTATATTCTGTGACTACGAAAATGAATCTATTGATGAAACTGCCTTTGTGTCAAACCATCTTGCTTTGTTTCCGGAGGCTGGATACGAAATGGCACATATGCGGTGGACGGCTCTTGTTTCAACACAGCGTGGTGAAGTGCGGAAAAGATACGAGGTTGCAGATTTACTAAAAGGTATCTTAAGAAACGCCAAGGATCCAATGCTGTTTGAATCCGGAACAGGAGCCAAACCCTCTATCACGGTCAGCAATATCCATCGTGCGAAGGGCAAGGAATTTGACTCTGTAATTGTCATCGATGATGTGATTGAGGCGATGGCCAAGCCTGATACAGAGGAAACTTTGGAGCACAAAGTGTGCTATGTAGCCTTAACGCGGCCTAAGATCAGGATTGAACGTGCAGAATTCCCAAAGCAGTACATTTATAGTATAAAAAACTCAACACGGCGGTGCTTTAAGCCGATGATTCGCAAGAAATACATCAACAACATCGAAGTTGGTAGTGATACGGATGTAGATGTACTGTCGCTTGCTGCAGATGAGAATACTCAAAGGTATCTTCGCCAAAAGGTTTATACCGGAATGCGATTGAAGCTAATTAAGTGTCCAGAGGGAACGAAACCATATATAGCGTATCGTATTGTTCCAGAGGATAATGAGAAAACTGTATTGGGATATACCAGTAAGCCTTTTGCTTGTGAGCTGGAGCATGCAATACAGCAAATTTATAATAATATGCATTATTCTGTGAAGTACGAAGTGTTTCCGCATGCATTTTGTGATGTGTATGTCCACGGTATTACAACATGTGTATCTGGGATAGGCCCTGCTCCCGCAGGTGCAAAAACTTTTGGAGATGTCAGTATTTGGTCTGGCATAACCATCACAGGGTTTGCAGCAGTTGACAAAGACACATACTAATTATACAGAACCGGAGGTTTTGCTATGGCTGACTATTCAAAATACTATGAAGCCAGAGAGGTTGTATCCCGCATTCTGGAGCAGGATTTTATTGGACCTGTCACAAAAGATGAATGCCTTGCTGAAGTTCCGGTTCAGTATTACATTATGGGAAAACTTTATCCGCAAAAAGATACTGTGGAGGCGTTGGATCTTGCGCGAAACCCGTTGTTGGAAAATGAGATTGAAACCTATGATGCATCAATTTCTTTGAGCAACCAGAACAATCCATCTTCCATGGGCGTGACAGTCACATTAAAGGCAGATGTCAATGCCATTTGCGTATCAGGCAGCTATGCTTTCTACGAGCCGGTTTCCATCGAGGACGCAAAAGAGTGTGGAATTGAAACCTCCAAGTGGGAACAAATGAAAAAGAAGCCAACGGAAATATGGCGGCGCAACGAATATTCATATGCAGAAAAAGTCATATTTACTGGTGAACGGGTGGAGTACGCAGACTTACCCAACGGACTCCAGCTGCAGGTTTATACACACTCTATTATGGATTCCGGTGAGCGTGTAATTACGATTGCACTGGTTAACGAGAACCAGTCCGAAAATGATATGACCTCCACCTCCAGGTGTTGTGCTTTTCAGCCCGTCATCAGAGTAAGCAGCAGTGATGGAACAGCTGTTTTCACCAGTGTACACCGGCAGACATATTTGACTACCGATCCGGAACTTCTGGAATTGGATATGCTGTATTCTGATGTCCATTGCTATGCGCAGGGACACGGATGCTCTGTTATGTGGGATATGGATAATGCCGAGCCTGAATGGGTAGAGTCTGCATTTTTTCCTACATTCAATCTTCGCCAGATGAAGGCTGCTGAAGTGGTAAGCGGAAACGTATTATCTATGCAGTTTTTGTCTACCGCAACCGTTGACGATGTCGTTCTGGAGTTGGATGCTTTTGCAGCGAAATACCAGAAGTGGATCAAAGATCAAAATAATGCCGTATCCGAGGTGAAGGAAAGCCTGCGGGAGATTGCCCGTAGCAACATTCAAAAATGTCAAGATGCATGCAACAGAATCGATTATGCTATTAGGCTGTTGAAGGAGAGTGCAGAAGGTGATGGAAAGGCTTTCCGTGCCTTCCAGCTTGCAAATGAGGCAATGTTGCTTCAGAGAAGACAAACGCTGCTGAAAAGCGGAAAAACCTTTGATCCTGCAAAAGTCTGCTGGTACCCCTTCCAGTTAGCTTTTGTCCTGCATGAACTGACCTCCTTTATTGAGCCGAAAGGACATCCCGGTCAGGAAGTTCCGGATCGACAGATGGTGGATCTTCTTTGGTTCCCCACCGGCGGTGGTAAAACAGAAGCGTATTTGGGGATTACTGCCTTTGTAATCTTTCTACGCAGACTTCGTGATGCAAGTGCAGATGGTGTTACTGTAATTATGCGGTACACACTTCGACTTTTGACACTCCAGCAGTTTGAGCGCGCCAGCATTCTGATATTTGCATGCGAATTGCTGCGAAAGAAATATAATTTGGGTGGGAATGAGATTTCTATTGGACTGTGGGTTGGTGGTAACCTAACCCCCAATCATTTGAAAGATGCAAGAACGAGTATCAACAAGCAAAAACAGGGTGGTGTTGATGAAAAGTCAAATCCTGTTCAAATCAAGGTTTGTCCTTGGTGTGGTGAAAAACTATATGCGCAGCATTATGATGTAGACCTTGTTCAGAACCGAATGACAATCAGATGCCCCAATCCGCATTGCCATTTCCATTCCGCACCAGGCGGTCTTCCTGTTCATATTATTGACGATGCTATTTACCAACAACTGCCCACTTTTGTCGTTGCAACTGTTGATAAGTTTGCCCAGATTCCGCTGAACGATAAGCCGGCAGCACTATTTGGCATTGGAAATAACAAAAAGCCTCCAGAGCTTATTATTCAAGACGAACTGCACCTGATTTCCGGCCCACTGGGTACTATGACTGGTATCTATGAGGCAGCGATATCGAAACTCTGTGAGCGTGATGGTGTTTGCGCAAAAGTTATTGCGTCCACCGCAACGATTCGTAATGCCGCAAATCAAATCATGGCACTGTATGGACGTAACCACACGCAGTTTCCTCCCCAGGGGCTTTCTGCAGAGGATTCATTTTTCGCTGTACAGTCTACGCCTGAAGAGAAGCCTGCCCGCCAGTATTTTGGCGTGATGGGTATCGGAACAACTGCCACCACGACATTAATCAGAGTGAATGCGGCTATGCTGTTTGCTACGCGCTACTTGGCCACATTGGGATACCCCGATGCAGTTGTGGATAATTTTTGGACTATTACTGGCTATTTTAACAGCTTGCGGGAATTGGGCGGTGCAAGCACACAGATCCTTGATGACGTTCAGAGTCGTCTTGATTACCTTGCGAAAACTAAATTTGTTTCGGTTTATCCCGGTGTTGATACCTCAAAAGGTTATACATATACGGAAGAACTGACAAGTCGCATGAGCAATTCTGAAATTACAGATATTATCCAGGTTAAGTTGAAACGCAGCTATACCAAGGATAACCATGCGGATGTATTTGACTACCTGCTGGCATCCAACATGATTTCTGTTGGTGTCGATGTCGGTCGTTTGGGTGCAATGGTAGTTGCCGGCCAGCCTAAGACTAATGCAGAATATATTCAGGCAACCAGCCGTGTGGGTCGCGATAATCCCGGATTGGTTATTGCTGTGTACAACGCATCCCGTTCCCGTGACCGCTCACATTATGAGCAGTTTCTGAAGTATCATTCTGCGTTGTACCGCTATGTGGAAGCAACAAGCCTTACTCCGTTCTCTGATCGTGCAAGAGATCGTGGCCTGCATGCATTATATGTTTCTTTGTGCCGTTATCTGATTGAAAATCTCAGAGGAAACAGTCAGGCAATCAATTATCGTTCTGACAATCCCGAAGTCCAAAAGGTTGAGAAGATTATTATCGACTATGTAAGAAAAGTTGATCCTGATGAGTTATCGGCAGTTATGGATGAACTTAAAGATATTCAGGATGCATGGGATATTGCGGCAACCGGTTCCCTTGTATATAAAAGCAAAAGAAATGAGAAAAAGTTGCTGAAAAGTGACACAGAAAATGATCGTTTTCGTACGATGAACAGTATGCGGAATGTGGATGGCCAATCTGGTATTTATCTGCTGGGAGGACTGTAACTATGGCAAGACTACACTTTGGCTCAAGCAAAGGGCAAGCCAAGCCTAAAAAAGTGGTTGGCAGATTGCGCAAAACGCAGTTAGTTACCACATTCGGTAACGGTTCCATTGTAGATATGCCGGATTACTCTGTCATTATTGCTGGTGCGAATTACTGGAAGGACAGCAGTCCGGTTCTGCATGAGCCAAATCTTGAAAAACTGTTGAAAGTCTCACATTTTAAAGAACCTTATGTATCCAATTCTCAGGATGATGAAATGACACCGGATGTTCCGGCATTCCGGTTTCCCTACTATCATTTCTGTCCTGATCCAAATTGCGGAAAACTGATGCCGTATTGGGGCTTTGGTGACGAGGCAGATCGCGGCTGTGCTAACGGTCATCCCAAGAGAAGTATTGTCCCATCCCGCTTCATTGCGGCGTGTATCAATGGTCACTTGGAAGACTTCCCGTATGAATGGTGGGTTCATTACGGTAACTTTAGTGAATGCCCTGCCGATAAGCGCAACGGCGCCCTTCGTATCAGTTTTTCAGATGAAACCGGTGGGTTGGACAGCATTGTTATCAAATGTACCGCTTGTGGAAAGATTCGTACAATGGCTGGCAGCATGGCGAAAGATGCACTTCGGGGTTACTCCTGTCGTGGAAAGCGTCCTTGGCTGGGCGGCAAAAAGGAATACAATGATCCAGTATCCTGTACCGCACAATTGCGGACACTTCAGCGTGGAGCCTCTAATGTATACTTTTCTATGACCGCCAGTGCATTGACCATTCCTCCTTGGAGTAGTAAGGTTCAGCAGGAGATTTCTGTGAACTGGGAACGAATTGAACCGGTCCTTGCCGGAAAGCCGGATGACTCCACTTTAAAAATAGTAGTTCAGGCTGTATTTCAACCACTTTTGGCAATGCGAATCTGTACGGTTGATGAGTTGATAACCGAGATAAAAAAACGTTATAATAATGGAGACGGAGGCGAGTATACCAAGCAGAACCTGCTTGAAGACGAGTATCGTGTTTTCTGCATGGGTGATTATGACAACCCGGAAGATATACAGTTCAGGATTGCACGGGCAACAGTCCCAGATTTCCTTGAAGACTATATTGAGGATATTGTACTGGCAAAGCGTCTGCGTGAGGTGCTCGCATTGCGCGGCTTCCGTCGGATTACTCCAGAGCAACCCAATACTGATGATGACAGATTCAAAGGATACCATTTATCCGGAGATTGTGTTCCTCTTAGTGATGTGGAGCTAAACTGGCTCCCTGCTATTGAAATGTTAGGGGAAGGTTTGTTTATCAAGATACGGGAAGATGCATTGGAAGAATGGGAAAATGCTTTTGAAGAGGAGTATAATCCCATGCGATTCCGGCTGGAACATAGTAATGTGGGCTGTGAGAATTTTTCCGCCCGGTATGTACTACTGCACACGCTTTCGCATCTGTTGATCCGCCAGTTGTCATTGGAGTGCGGTTATTCCGGTGCTTCCATTAAGGAACGGATTTATAGTACTTATCCGGGGTCTGATGTAAAAATGGCTGGTATTCTGCTGTACACTTCTTCTGACTCGGACGGCAGCTTGGGCGGATTGGTGAGAAAAGGACGCCCAGAGTCTTTTGAAGTGATTTTCAGAAATATGCTCCAAGAGGCATCTTGGTGCTCGTCTGACCCTATTTGCATCGAATCTCATGCGCAAGGGTACGACTCTCTAAACTACGCAGCGTGTCACGCTTGTTCGCTTTTACCTGAAACCAGTTGTGAAATGCGAAACTGCTTGCTGGATCGGGCGGCTGTGGTTGGTACGATAAAAGACAGGGAACGGGGGTTCTTTGGTCCCTTGCTGGAATAACAGGAGAAAAATATGGTTCAATTAATTCCAGATGTTTTGGCACCAGAAATTAAAAGTCCTGCTGAAAAGCGGCTATTCATCGAATTTCGGGACCATACAACAAGCAATAAGTATGTTATTCTACATTCACTGGGAATTGCAGAACATACCAATAATATCTTTGGTGAAATCGACTTTGTAATTCTGAGCAATGAAGGTGTACTATGCCTTGAAGTTAAGGGCGGGCAGGTATCCCGTAGAAATGGAGTATGGGAATTTACCAATCGTTACGGCAAAATCTCCCGTAAGAATGAAGGCCCATTTCAGCAAGTACAGGGTAATATGCAGTCATTACGACAGTATATGGTGCGCAGACTTGGAAATCATGATCCTCTGGTACGTTGCCAGTATGCATGCGCTGTTGCTATGCCAGACTGCCGTTTTGAAGCAACGGGTGTCGGAATCGATGTTGTTCCGGAGATTCTGGTCGATGCCAAACAGCCTTGGAATTTGGACAGTCTTGTCAATCAGACGTTTGGATACTGGAGACAGACTTGTATTGAAAAGCACGGCTTTGAGGGCGGACGACTGACCGATGCCGAAATCGATAAGCTGGCTAATCTTCTTCGGGGCGATTTTCAATTTGTTCCCTCGATGAAAGATGCGGTGGAACGTACAGTAAAAGAGTTGTGTGCGCTAACAGCAGAGCAATATGAGGTGCTGGAATCACTCTTTGAAAATCCACGGACAATGATTTCTGGTGTTGCTGGCGCCGGAAAAACCTTGATTGCTATGGAGCAGGCACGCAGAGCATATTGGGAAGGTAAAAGTGTACTCTACCTTTGCTTTAATCATAGTATTGCCCAATATGTGCAGTACCAGTTCGAAAAAGACAATGTCTATATTGAAGCGGTTACGCTTCATGCGTTCATGATGCATACCTGTGGCATTGAGTGGTCTTCGGATCTGAGTCAGTATTTTTATGAGGAAGAATTGCCTGCAACTTTTATGGCAGTAGAAAATGTGCCTGCGTATGATTTGGTAATCATCGATGAAGGGCAAGATTTGCTCACGGATACCTACATGGAATGCATTGACAGAGTTGTGCAGGATGGATTGAGTGACGGAACATGGGCAATCTATTATGATCCGAATCAGAATATTTTTAACTCCTATGCTCAGCTTGATGCGATGATAACGAGGCTTCGCAAAGAAACATATGCAATGAGTTGGAAATTACATGCGAATTGCAGAAATACCAAGCAGATTGCCAATGCCAATATTCTGATGACCAACATTCCCAATCAGGGAAAACCCACGGTTTCTGGTCCACAGGTCAAGTACGACAGCTATAGTGGAAAAGAAGACGAACGGCAAAAGATTAACGCAATCGTTCGGGAAATTAAGGACAGTGGTGCGATTGGCAGTGATTTTATAATTCTTTCCCGTTATACGCTGTCGAATCCTCTGAACGGACTTGGTCTAACAGGACTGGACAAAGGCCTTGGTACATTAAAGACAATGGGACCAATTTGGAAAGCAAGGAAGAACGATGTAAGATTCTCAACAATTTCCGGATTCAAAGGTTTGGAATCAAAAATTGTGATAATGATTGATGTCGATCACTTTTCCGATGAAGACACGCGGTTACTGAATTATGTGGCGGCTTCCCGTGCTTGCGCAATGCTCTACGTCCTTTATGACGGCAATGCCGAGCAAGAGCGTCAAAATATGATTTTGTCCGGGTTTATACAAGTCGGTACATAATGGCGGTCGCACATCAATATAAATGTAAGTTAGGACGGAATGATTTATATGCCTAGGTTTTTGGACCTGTTTGCAGGAGCTGGCGGATTATCGGAAGGCTTTCTGAGAGCAGGATATGAAGCGGTAGCGCATGTGGAAATGGATGTCGCAGCATGTTATACATTAAAAACACGTATGGCATATCATTGGCTGAGGGATCATAATCAACTGGCTGTTTATAGTCAGTACCTTAACCGGGAAATTACCCGTAATCAGTTTTACGAATATATCCCCCAGGGCGTTTTGGGCTCTGTGCTGAATTATGAGATTTCCACTGAGACATTGCCTGCCATCTTTAAGGATGTTGATGCATTAGTGGGCGACGGACCGCTGGATTTGATCATTGGTGGCCCCCCTTGCCAAGCATATTCCATTGCTGGACGATCCCGTTCCGAAACAAGAATGATGGGAGACCAGCGTAACTATCTCTACCGACATTATGCTGAATTCCTGAGAAGGTACCGCCCTAAATACTTTGTGTTTGAAAATGTCCTCGGCTTGTTATCGGCAAGAGACGAAGATGGCACGCTTCATTTTGATAATATGAGGGCATTGTTCCAGAAATGTGGCTATTCAACCGAATTCCGCTCCCTCAATGCTTCGGATTATGGAGTTCTTCAAAACCGGAAAAGAATTATCCTAATTGGGGCTCGTGGAGAACATGAAGGTTTCTACCCCGAAATTCCTGTAGTCCAGAATCGCTTTTTGGTAAATGAAGTGTTTGGCGACTTACCCACTATAGCTGCGGGAGGAGGAACGACTGAGCCTGTCGCAACTGCGCACTATGGTGGTGAATATCTGTATGAATCCGGAATCAAGGAATACGATACTGAACCAGTAACATTCCACCAAGCAAGACCACACACACAGCAGGACTTGGAGATTTATCGGATTGTTGTGGATACATGGAACAGAACCGGCACCCGGGTGTCATATGTTGATTTGCCAGCAAACCTACGGACACATCAAAATACGGATTCTTTCTTGGATCGTTTTAAAGTTGTTGCCGGAAATCTGCCATATGCCCAAACGATTGTTGCTCACATTGCTCGGGATGGCCATTATTTTATCCATCCGAATATCGAACAGAATCGCTCAATAACACCCCGTGAGGCAGCAAGAATACAGACGTTCCCAGATGATTACTACTTTGAATCCAAGAAGGGGATTCCTTCGCGAACGCTTGCATATAAACAAATTGGAAACGCCGTACCGGTTTGTTTGGCATATCATGTTGCCACAGCTCTGCTGGACAGATTTGACGAACATAACTAATCTTTGCGATGCGATTGCAGTGACAGACATGAACAATCCAGAACAATAAAGTTAAAGAAGGTGTTCGATATGCAGACAGACCTACTGCTTTCCACAGTAAGAGCCATTATATTCTGACATGCCATCGCAGACGCCTTGGGCGTGCCGGCAGAGTTTGAAAGCCGGGAGAAGCTGCACCGTTCGCCTGTGCTCGATTACCAAGGCTATGGGGCGCATCCTGTACCCGCCGGTACATGGTCTGATGATACCAGTATGACGCTTGCAACGCTTGACAGCCTTTCGCATGGGCTAAATTACAACGACATAATGCAGCGCTTCTGCAACTGGAAGGTACGGGCTGATTACACCGCTACAGGCATTGTGTTTGACATGGGTGTTACCACGCACCGCGCCTTATCGGCTTTCCTTGCAGGCACTCCTGCGCTGGAGTGCGGTTGCAAACAGGCGAATGATAACGGCAACGGATCACTGGTGCGAATCCTACCGGCGGCACTATATGCAAAGTACCGACAGAAAGTATATCCCGTTTCAGCCCGAATGGAAACCATTCACAATGCTTCTGCTCTTACACACGCCCATCCTCGCTCACTGATGGGTTGTGGGATCTATTCCTTCATCTTATGGGCGCTTATCGATCATCCGGGAAAGGCATCTGTGCGGGAGGGGCTACACCAAGCGCAGCAATTTTACTATAACCAGCCTGCTTTTCGTGACGAACTAACGGAGTATGCCCGTTTGCTTGCGCAACCTATGGATGATTTTGCCTTGACCCCAGAGGAGGAAATTCGTAGCGGCGGTTATGTGGTGTCGACGCTGGAAGCCGCAATCTGGTGTCTGCTGAACACGGACAGCTATGCTGACTGTGTACTAAAAGCGGTCAACCTTGGGCATGATACCGACACAGTTGCCGCCGTCGCAGGTGGACTTGCTGGCAGTTTATACCGCTTCGATGCAATTCCGCAACGGTGGCTGGACGGTTTGCTACACGCAGATATGATTTACCATCTGTGCGATGCATTTTCATCATCTTTGGTAAATGACGGAGAAAATACGAAATGACAATGTGCCATGCATGGAGAGTGTCCGTGCATGGCACATCTATTCAGGCGGAGATTCTCTCTTCCTCCTCAAAAACGACCGCACGGTATTCACACTGATTTCGCTGTGATATTTCCTTCGCAGAGCAGCCCTTGGCGGATAAGGTCAGTATCTGGCTGTGATCTCGCTTCGTGTTATACAGCCGAGTTCCTCTTGGGGTAGCGCCCAGGCGGTGGCGGTAGGTACTGCCGTCCAGAAAGTGAACCACCAGATTTTGCTTTGGCGTGACCACCATTTTGAATATTAGAATGCGGATCATCAGAGCATCGATTTGGATATTGAGTTTTCCCTGAGCGATGTCCTTCAAAGCAGACCTCGCCTCTGCCGGAACGGCTCCGAGCGTTTGCTCCAGCAAATCCGCACAGTCAGCAATAATGTGTTTGTGCGTCTGCAGCAGGCGCTGCATAGAGTTGCGGACTGCGGTATCCAATTCCTCGGCATAAATGTGACGGCAACGGCACTTGGTATGTCCGGCTTTCCTGTGATTGCACTCCCAGACAGTGTCCCTGTAGGTTGTGGAATGCCATGTTTTTCGCCCATACCAACCGCCGCAGTCTCCACAGACGATTCTGTTGGCGAAGGGAGAGAACGTGCAGTTCCGGCGACCGGCATCCGTCCATTTGACTTGCACTTCCTGCCACACGGCTTTGCTAATAACACCGGGATGCCCGTTCTCCACATAGTATTGCGGCGCTTCGCCCTCATTCGGCTTGCTGGTTTTCGTCAGGAAATCAACGGTGACCTGCTTTTGCAGGATCGCATCTCCCATGTATTTTTCGTTTTTCAGAATGCTGCGAACGGTTTTTGACTCCCAAACTTTACTTTCCCCCGGTGAGGAAATATTGTACTCCATAAGAATGCGGCAGATATCTGTGCTGCTTTTCTCAGCCAAGGCGAGCAGGTAGATGAACCGCACGACTCTGGCCCCGGCTTCATCGACTTGAATTTCGCCATCCAGGCTGCGCCGGTACCCCAAAAGCAGTCCGGGGAGATGGTAGATTCCTTGGGCGTATCGATGGCGGACGGCCCAAGTGACATTCTCAGAGATGGATCGGCTCTCCTCTTCGGCAAAGGAACTCATCAGCGTGAGGAGAAATTCGCCGGTGCTGTCCATGGTGTTGATGTTCTCCCGTTGAAAATAAACCGCCACTCCAGCGGCTTTCAGCTTGCGGATGGTCGTGAGGGCATCTACGGTATTTCGGGCAAAACGGGACAGCGATTTTGTGAGAATCAGATCGATTTTACCGTCCAGTGCATCATTCACCATGCGGTTGAAATTGTCCCGCCTGCGGATGGACAAGCCGGAAACGCCGTCATCGGTGTACATTCCGGCAAAGACCCAGTCCGGGTGATGCCGGATATACTCCGTGAAATACTCCTGCTGCGATTGGAGACTGTTTTCCTGCGAATCCTTCACGGTGGACACTCTGGCGTAAGCAGCGACCCGCTTCAAGAGTGTCGACTGCGACGGTAAGAGCGGTTTGGTGGGGAACTCAACCCGTGTAACCTTTTTCTGCGGCAACGCTTCTCACCTCCAATTCGCCAATGGGGGCGCTGTATTTCTCTGCGGCAGCACGGAGCAAGGCCTGCGCATCATTTTCTGAAATGTGCCCCATAGCGGCCAGCGTAGAGAAAATACTCTTGCAGAGCCGAAAACACGTTTCGGCTTCATATTCTGCCTGCGTCATAGTGACACCTCCTTCCGATATGACAGTATATTTTCGGGTCTGGGATAGTCAATGGCTGGGGAGGAGAGTTATCAGAAAGTTATCATTTACGAAGTTTCCGTACAAAACGAAAGTGCACAGAAACTTGACATCCCCTGCCCATAATTATGGATTGTTACGGCTTGACTATGATGAAATATTCAAAGTCTCTTTGCTGATTCGGAAAAATTTGCTTGAATCAGCAAAGAGACTTTGACTTACTTTGCACATTGAACATCGGTATCACCTGATTCATCAAAGAGCCATCCGAATCAGCAAACAAAATACCAAAGTGCAAACAGCAAAAACTGATTGCGCTATTGCTTGATCGAAAGTGTGCCTCAGAAATCTGACTCCACGAAAATATTATCTGAAAACTGGAACGGAAAAAGTTTTTTAATGCAGATTTCAGCAGAAAAAATCAATATTTTTAGGAAAACATTCATAGTGTA
>OJKC01000658.1_pt1 | contig 27162 bp, 25 predicted proteins | sample 1596401 | NCBI WGS metagenome assembly OJKC01 (sample SAMEA4350162, study PRJEB24818) | metagenome | biome: human; feature: gut; material: faeces | place: Denmark | collected 2013-09 | reverse complement strand
GCAGATGCCAAGCCAAAAGCGCAGATAATACTGGATGTCTTATCGAGCATTTTGGCAACGCAGATGCCGTGCCGCAGCTGCCGGAGCGGTGCTTAAGCCGCAAGGCGGGAATTGTGCGGTGTTGCCTAAGAAATCCCCATAAAATGCAAAAGCAGAGCTGTCAAAAGCTCTGCTTTTTTCGTATACACGCCAAATGGTATTTTATCCCTGTAGGGCGGGATGCCCTCATCCCGCCGCCGGGCCTTGCTGTATATTCCATTATTTGTTAGGCCCTGCGTGTGGAACCACCCCTCAGTCACCTGTGGTGACAGCTCCCCTCAAAGGGGAGCCAATCTCTTTCTTTTAGATTGCGGTGGCTCCCCTTTGAGGGGAGCTGGACGCGGAGCGGCCTGAGGGGTGGCTCCTCGTCGCAAACCTAAGGCAATACCGCACAATTCCCGCCTAACGGCTCAAGCACCGCTCCGGCGGCTGCGGCACGGCATCTGCGTTGTCAAAATGCTCGATAATGTCGGGTTGCGGTACCCGCATCGTGCTTCGGGGACAAAAGCCCCTCGCACTCTGCGACCGCTGCCCCTGCTTCGGTTCGCTGTTTTCGCCACTGGCGGCGCTCACCTTTGCAGCATCCAGTATTATCTGCGCTTTTGGCTTGGCATCTGCCGCACCTCGCTCGCCGTATCGGCACTTAGAATTATGCGGTATTGCCCTAAAAATATTCATGCCGGGGCTGCGGAGCGAATGCTATAATAAAACTTGCCGCAAACCCTGCACTCAATAAATCGCTTCCTCCCTCCAATGTGCCAGGCGGTGCACCGTTTCGTCATCCTCCACCCAGCCCTCCACGGGGCTGGCGGCGGCGTTGGGGGCGTAACTCTGCATCACGCCGGGGCTGCGCCCGGCCAGGTATTCCCGCGCGTTTTTCTGGCGGGCGGGCACCGGCGGCTGGCCGCAGCAGTCCGGCTTGGCGGGCTCGGCCTGCTTGGGTGTGCGGACGGGCTGTTTGTGCAGGTCAATAATGCTGTTGGCGGTGTTCTGCTGCGTTTGGCCGCGGGCGGTGCCATCCGCCTGATGGGTGATACGGGTACTCATTCTGCATCCCTTCTTTCTACCCATCATGATTCCCGCCGCTATGGTCCCTTATGCGGGAAGGCAAAAATTGCCCTGTCCAACTTCGGCAAAATATGCTATACTGATAGTCCAATTCAAACCAAAGGAGCTGCCCCCATGGATGTCAAAATCAATCAGGTCATTTTACATATTCTGGATGCCGGCGCATCGGAACCGGTGCTTTCGGACCGGCCGATGGAGCTGGATGCTGACCTTTATGAATATTTTTCCGTCTGCATTGAAAAGGCATTTGCCAGCGATGACAGCAAAAACTGCCGCTTTCTGCCGGATTCCCCCTTTTTGCAGGAGATGCAGCACAACGATGACTTTATTGACCTTTCGCGCCGTATTGCGGGTGTGATTTTTGAACAGCTGCTGCAATATCAGGGCATCCCCTCCGGTGACCTGGCCGTGGTGGACTGCGCTGCGGACGGTGTGCCGTTTTATGCGGTGCTTAAACTGAACTACCGCCCCGGCTTTACCCATGTAACCAACGTGATGGGCAACGGCCAGTGCAGCACCATTGCGCCGCAGCGCACCCTGCTGCCTGGCAACAGCAAGGCGGACGAAGCCGCGCTGATCGACCGCGCCAACCTGACCATTCGCCTGATTGAAAAAAAGGTGGCGCTGGACGATAAAAAAGACTTTTACCTTTCCACAAAAGTGTTTGCCTGCACCCAGGCCATGCCGGAAAAGGCCAAGCTGAAAGCCGTATGCGAAACCGCTGTGGCCGCCGTGCAGCAGGCCTACCCGGAGCCGGAACAGCTGGACGATGTGCCGCCCTTTGACGGCGGCACCGAAACCGCCGTGGAGCTGCTGGTACGCAACCAGGCGGTGGATAACACCATCTCGGTGGAGGATGTGCGCACCCGCATGGAGGAGCAGTATCCCCTTGCCGTGCCCGCTTTTGAGCAGGCGCTGGCGGATTCCGGCGTGGAGCGCAACGACCGGGTCACGGTCAGCCCGTCCCGCATCAAAAAGCTGGAAAGCCGCAGCTTTAAGACCGAATCCGGTATTGAGATCAAGATCCCCGCGGAACTGTGCAACAGCGACGATGCAGTGGAGTTCATCCACAGCGCAACGGGCGGGCTTTCGCTGCTGATCAAGGACGTTTTGGTGTAAAACTGGCAAATATATTGCCTTTTGGGGGCCGCCCGGTATAGGGCGGCTCTTTTGGTATAGAACAGTAAAAAACAATTTATTTTAATAGAATTTTCCACAAGGATAGTTTAATTTTGCAAATGGACTGCCCACGGCCAACTGCTTATAATGGTGGGAACGAAGGGAAAGCTTTATAAGGCAATACCGCACAATTCCCGCCTGACGGCTTAAGCACCGCTCCGGCGGCTGCGGCACGGCATCTGCGTTGCCAAAATGCTCGATAATGTCGGGTTGCGGTACCCGCATCGTGCTTCGGGGACAAAAGCCCCTCGCATTCTGCGACCGCTGCCCCTGCTTCGGTTCGCTGTTTCCGCCACTGGCGGCGCTCACCTTTGCAGCATCCAGTATTATCTGCGCTTTTGGCTTAGCATCTGCCGCACCTCGCTCACCGTATCGGCACTTAGAATTATGCGGTATTGCCATAAAGACATCTGGAAAAGTGAAAGGAATGTGGTTTGCGGCATGGCCAGCCATACAGGCAAAATTGATATGATCCGCGGCTCCATCATCAAATCGGCGGCACTGTTTGCCCTGCCGATCTGTGTGGGCAATATCTTGCAGCAGCTTTACGGCACGGTGGATACCCTTGTGGTGGGCAATTTCTGTGATTCCGCCGCGCTGGCGGCGGTGGGCACCGCCACACAGCCAATGGAAATTCTGCTGTGCGTGTTTTTGGGCATCGGCAACGGGGCGTCCATCCTTGTTTCTCAGGAAATGGGCCGCCGCAATGCGGATGGGCTGCGCATGCTGGTGCGCACGGCGGTATGGTTTTTGTATCTGTGCGCCATCCCGGTCACGATACTGGCAATGTTTGTCGGCCCGGCGCTGCTGCGGCTGATGCAGGTCCCGGCAGATGCCTTTGATTATGCGGTGCTCTACCTGCGGATCACGGCGCTGGGCACCCTGGGCAACCTTGGCTATAACATGAACGCCGGTATTCTGCGCGGGCTGGGGGACAGCCGGTCCACCTTGCTGTTGCTGCTGATCTCCTGCCTGACCAATATTGTGCTGGATGTTGCCTTTGTGGCGGTGCTGGGCATGGGTGTGGCCGGTGCGGCGCTGGCAACCACCATTGCGCTGTATCTTTCCTGGCTGGCCAGCATCCTGTACGCCCGCCGCAATTACGAGGGTTTGCAATTTCCCCTGCTGCCCCATGGCTATAATAAGGCGCAGCTGGCGGCCATCCTGAAAGTGGGTGTGCCGCTGGGGCTGAATAACTCGCTGTACTCGGTGGGGCATGTGGCGGTGCAGGCTGTGTATAATATGCAGGGCTCGGTGTTTGTGGCCGGGTGCTCCATTGCAGGCCGCGTGACCGGCATTGCCGGTATTGCCATCACCTCGTTTTCTTCTGCCGCGGTGGTGTTTGCCGGGCAGAACCTGGGGGCGGGCAACTACCGCCGCTTGCAGCAGGGCGTGGTGCAGATCACCTGCGCTGCCGGTGTAGTTACATTACTGATTGGCCTGGTGGCTACTGTGTTCTGCCGTCCGCTGCTGGGGCTGTTCAGCAGCGACCCGGCGGTTCTGGATGCCGCAGTGCGCTATACCTGGTGGGTGCTGCCCTTTATCTGGACTTATGCGGTGTTCAACTGCATGATGAGCTTTGTGAACGGTACCGGCGCGGTCAAATATACCACGGTGGTCAACCTGCTTATCCTGTGGGCCGTGCGCATCCCGGCGGCGTATATCCTGCATGCGCTGGGGTACGGCACTTCCTCCATGGCCTGCGTTTCCCTCAGCTATGCCGTGGGCCTGGTGGCCATGCTCGGTTATTTTTTGACCCCGGAATGGGGCAAACTGCGCCGCAAAGCAAAGGAACTGGGGGACGCGGTGACGGCGGAAACAGAACCGACACTGTAAAATATAAAATCAATAAAAGTCTGCGGAGAACTCTCAAAATGACAGAACGAATCATCGGCAACCAAATCCGGCTGATTCCCTATTATCGGAATGATGCGGTGTCCCTGCCGTGGTATCGGGACAGGGACGTCTGGGTTCAAGAAAATAGATACGGAATGGTATGAATATCGGCTTTGAAAAGATTGTGGGGAATGGGCGGAGAAGAAGATAAAGCGGGAAGTAAATATGTCAACAGGAATTATGATTATTGGTCCGTCCGGAAGTGGAAAGACAACACTGGGGAAAGTGGTTGCTGAAAAATTGGGATATGCCATAACATAATGAGATATACGACAAGGCCCCGTTTGCGTAAACAGCAACTACCCAAAAAATAACCCGCCAGCAAGCAGCAACAGAAATACGCTGCCGCCCGCTGGCGGGTTTGTGTGTTTTACAACGCTTTACTTCAAATCAATACCGGTACACAATGCCCTGCTTGACGGCGTTGGATGCTTGCTGCCCGGCCAGGCGGCTGGCGAGGGCCAGCGCAAAGGGGATGGCCGCACCCAGCGCTTCGCCGGTAATGATGTTGCCGTCCAGCGTGATGGGCAGGCCGGTGTACTCGGCCCCGGCGGCGGTCAGTTTATCTTCCATGCCGGGGTAAACCGTTGCCTTTTTGCCCTGCAAAATGCCGAACGCTGCCAACACAGACGGTGCGGCGCAGATTGCGGCCACGACCTTGCCTGAGGCGGCAAACTCGGTGCAGACCTTGCGCACCGTGGCATCGGCTTTCAGGTTGTCCACACCCGGAATGCCGCCGGGCAGGATGGCGGCATCAAAAGCGGAATAATCCAGCTCTTCGGCCAGGGCATCCGCCACAACGCTGATGCTGCGGGCAGATTTGACGATCTTTTCGCCGCCCACGCCAGCAATCGTTACTTCCACACCGGAACGGCGCAGCAGATCCACGCACAAAAGGCCCTCGCACTCTTCCAGGCCGGGCGCAAAAAAGATAACAGCTTTGCTCATACAAAACACTCCTTTACAAAATAATACAATTTGAACAATATAAAACAAATATACAAATATGACTAAAACTCTTCTGAATAATACAATCTGGAAAATACAAATAAAATATACGAATTAAAATGGGTGGAACCGCGCGACCAGCAGGCCAATGAACGGCAGGGGTGCGGCCCGGCGGCGCAGCGCCGTGATAAGCCCCACCAGCGAAAGCACATCTACCAGCAGCGTCAGGCTCAACGCAACCTGCTCCAGCACCGGAACAAACCCAAGCGCGGCGCAGATGGTTGCCAGCATCAACACCATCAGCCCTTGGTTCAGGTGGAACCGTACAAATTCATCCTGCCGCCATTTGGTGCAGGCGGGAATTAAAATCAAAATGCTCAGGTAGCACAAAGCACCCATCCAGCGGGCCGTGCTGCTGACGGCGGGTTCTTCCGGCTGGGTGTGTTCCGCTTTGGCCGGTTCAGCAGGGGCAGCCGCGGGGGTGCTGCGCTTTTTCTTTTTACTCATACTTGCCGCTAAACAAAAAGTCCATGCATGCAGGCACCTGCTTGGCCCAGCAGGCTTCGCAGTGGGTGCCGTCCGGCTGCATATAGGGGTCAACGGCGGCGCCTTTGCCCAGCAGCGCGCGGCATACTTCCAGCGCATTGGCGGTGTATTCGCCCAAAGCACCGGGCTTATCGCTCTCTTTTTCGCCCCAGCTCAGATAAACACGGGTGCCGGGGTGGATCGTGGCGTTGGCAATCTCCTGCCGCAGCTCCGGCATGCACAGCCGCACCGAGGGCGACAGGCACGCTGCTTTGGAAAACACTTTGTTGTAAGCGGTGATGGCGTACAGGCTCATCAGGCCGCCCATGCTGCTGCCGCCAATGGCCGTGTTGGCGCGGCCAGGCAGGGTGGGGTAGCGCTTGTCCATCATCGGCTTGAACTCTTTGGTCAGCCACTCCATGTATTCATGCCCGGTGCCCGCAATGCCGCCGAACCAGTCCGACTGGTAGGGACAGTATTCTTCCAGCCGCTTGTTGCCCTCGTGGTTGCACTCCGGTGCGGCAATGATCCAGTTGGGGTGGGCGTCACAGTATTCTTTCAGCCCCCAGCAGGTGCCGTATGTGGCGGTGGAGTCAAAAAACAGGTTGTGGCCGTCAAACATATAGAGTACGGGATATTTTTTGCCGGAAGTCTGGCAGTCATCCGGCAGGTAAACAAAAGTCCGGCGGGTCAGCCCGTACGGGGTAATGCTGACATCAAACGTTTCAACCATACAAAATCCCCCAATTCCAGCAGGGCAAACGCCCGGCCAAAAGATTGGTATTATTGTACCGCAAAAACCGATCTTTGACAACCGCCCGCAATCTGCCCGCTCTCGGTGGAAAACTATTGTCATGATTTGTGTCTTGACACATGACAACTTCGGCGGTACAATGCTGAAAGATATCTGAGAGGAGCAAGAGTATGGGAAAGCTTAAGGAATTTTTGAAGTGCAAGGACGTTGTGTTCTCGGCGCATCGCTATGGCATTGATGCTATGGGCGCTATGGCTCAGGGCCTGTTTGCCAGTTTACTGATCGGCACCATCATTAAAACGCTGGGCGAGCAGATCGGCCTGCAGTTTTTGGTGGATGCCGGTACTTTCGCCCAGAGCGTGGCCGGGCCAGCCATGGCGGCTTCCATCGGTTACGCCCTGCACACCCCGCCGCTGGTGCTGTTCAGCCTGATCGCTGTGGGCAGTGCTGCCAACAGCCTGGGCGGTGCAGGCGGCCCCCTGGCCGTATACTTTATCGCCATTGTTTCGGCAGAGTGCGGCAAGCTTGTCAGCAAAGAGACCAAAGTCGATATCATCGTTACCCCGGCGGTCACCATTCTGGTGGGAACGGGTCTGAGTGTGCTGTTTGCCCCTGCCATCGGCGCGGCGGCTTCTGCGGTAGGCAGCGTGATCATGTGGGCCACTGAGCTGCAGCCCCTGCTGATGGGCATTCTGGTTTCGGTGCTGGTTGGCATTGCGCTGACTTTGCCCATTTCCAGCGCAGCCATCTGCGCGGCGCTCAACCTGACCGGTCTGGCGGGCGGCGCTGCCGTTGCGGGCTGCTGCGCCCAGATGGTCGGCTTTGCCGTGATGAGCTTTAAGGAAAACGGCGTGGGCGGTCTGGTCAGCCAGGGCATTGGCACCAGCATGCTGCAAATGCCCAACATCCTGAAAAAGCCCCGCGTGTGGCTGCCGCCGATCATTGCTTCCGCCATTACCGGCCCCATTGCCACCTGCGTGTTCAAATTGCAGATGAACGGCCCGGCGGTTTCTTCCGGCATGGGCACCTGCGGCCTGGTGGGTCAGATCGGCGTGTACACCGGCTGGGTGGCCGATATGGCATCCGGCGCAAAAGCGGGCATCACCGCCTTTGACTGGGCAGGCTTACTGTTGGTCAGCTTTGTTCTGCCCGCCGTGCTGTGCGCGGTGCTGGGCGCGCTGTTCCGCAAAAAGGGCTGGATCAAGGACGGCGACCTGAAGCTGGACTAAGCCAATGGACGTTCAGGAAGTGTGGGCGCTGCTGGAACAGCACCAGGGCGAGCAATTTTATACCGCAAAATGCCTGCCGTTTTGCTATACCATCCGTGGCGGTGAGCTGTTTGTGGACCGCCGCAGCAAATCCATCACCATCTCCACCGTGGCGGCGGCTCTGCAAAAGATTGCGGCCCGTCAGGCAGCGGGTGAGGCCATCACCGGCCCCAAAAAGATTGGCTGCTATGGTGCCAGCTACTTATACCCGATGTTTTTGAATCTGGGTATCATTCCACAACCTGAAACGGGCAAAGAAATTTAAGACAATCAAAGAACTTTTTCGGCAGTGCCGGGCAGATTTCTGCCCGGCACTGGCTTTTTTACTAAAAATCGACGGATAAAATTTAATATCGAGTCTTAAAAATTGTCTTTACAAATCTCAAAGCTGTGCTATAATAAAGCTATAGAACAAGGCATAATATACTGATGCAAAAACTTTGATTCGGAATAAATCTTAAACTATGAATAAGGAGAATGTTATGAACAAGTATGTTGGTACCCAGAGCGAGAAAAACCTGATGACCGCATTTGCGGGCGAATCCGAAGCACGCAACAAGTACACCTTCTTTGCCTCCGTGGCCAAAAAGCAGGGTTTTGAGCAGATCGCAGCACTGTTTTTGAAAACGGCTGATAACGAAAAAGAACATGCCAAGCTGTGGTTCAAGGAGCTGAACGGCATCGGCGATACCGCTGACAACCTGAAAGCCGCCGCCGCGGGCGAAAATTACGAATGGACCGATATGTATGACAGCTTTGCCAAGACGGCTGAGGAAGAGGGCTTCCCCGAACTGGCTGCCCGGTTCCGCCTGGTGGGAGCCATTGAAAAGCATCACGAAGAGCGCTACCGCGCCCTGCTGCACAACATTGAAATGGCAGAAGTGTTTACCAAGAGCGAAGTAAAAGTGTGGGAGTGCCGCAACTGCGGCCACATCGTTGTGGGCACCCAGGCCCCCGAAGTCTGCCCCACCTGCAATCACCCCCAGAGCTACTTTGAAGTCCACGCGGAAAATTATTGATGATGGAGAACCGCCCCGGAAAGCATAACCTTTCCGGGGCGGTTTTTGGTGTGGGAATTTGAAATATCTACATACCCAATGTTCCGGCGGGATCGGATGCCCCCATCCTACTGATATGATAAAGACAGATTGCCTAAGATTAAGGCTATTCCTGTCCCGCTGGATGATGCAAGTATCATCCCCTGCAAATTATTTGCAGCACTTATAAATGCGTGAACACTTCGTAGGGGGGCGCACGTTGTGCGCCCGCCAACAACCTAAGGGTGATAGCGTTTCCACAAGGTATTGCACAAACCAAACATTCGCAGGCACACAATGCGCGCCTCTATGGGAATTTGCTCACCCGTAAAGAGTACATTTCCCAGGCAATCTACCGCTCATCAAACAAAAAATCTCCGCACCCCTTGCCAGACACAGCAGGTTGCGGAGATTTTTTATGCTATATTGTGATTTTGTTAAATCAGTTCGCGCTGGGGGCCTGGCTCAGGTCGGTGCCAAAGTACTTCTCGCTGATCTCGGCAATGGTGCCGTCCTCGCGCAACTCATTGATAGCCTGGTTCAGAGCTTCGCGCAGGGTGGCGGTTTCATCGCCCTTGCGCACAGGGAAAGCAACCTGGGAAGCATCATTGGTCAAAGCCGCAATCTTGATGTTCGCATCGGGATGCTCTTTCAGGTAGTCAAAATAGGTTACTTCGGCGTTCAGGGTGGCATCCACACGGCCGTTCAGCAGCAGCTCAATGGTCTGGTTCAGGTCGTCCACGCCGGTGGTTTTGGCGCCATAGCTTTCGGCCAGTGTTGCATAGGTGCTGGAAATGGTGTTGGCGGTGGTCTTGCCGTTCAGATCCTCAAAGCTGTTGATGCTGTCATCATCGCTTTTTACAATAATGGCAGTGCGGATGTAGCAGTACGGGTCAGAAAAATCGTATTTCTGGGCGCGCTCTTCGGTAATTTCCACGCCGTTGGCCATGCTGTCATAGCGGCCGCCGTCCACGCCGGCCAGCAGGCCGTCCCATTCGCCCTCCACAAAGGTGGCCTTTACGCCAAGCTTTTCGGCAACCTTCTGGGCAACTTCAATGTCGAAGCCAACCAGCTGGTCGTTTTCGTCATGGTAGGTCCAGGGGGACCAGGTGCCCTCGGTGCCAAACACGATCTCACCGCGCTGCTGAATCTGGGCCAGCAGATCGCCGGAATTATCGGCGCTGGCAGCGGTTTCGCTGGAAGTATCCGCTGCCGGTGCAGCAGAGGACGCTGCGGAGGAACCGCAGGCGGACAGCAGGGCGGCTGCCAGTACGGCAGCGGTCAATGCTTTCAGTTTCATATGTGCTTCTCCTTGGTTATGTAAAAACTTTTATTTATCTTCCACCAGACGCAAAAAAGCGCGGGTGCGCTCCTCGCGTGGGGCGGTAAAAATCTCTTTGGCGGGACCCTGTTCCACCACAACGCCGTGCTCCATGAACACGACCTGGTTAGAAACATTGCGGGCAAAGCCCATCTCGTGGGTCACGACCAGCATTGTCATGCCATCGGCGGCCAAGTCCCGCATCACGGCCAGCACTTCCACGGTCAGCTCCGGGTCCAGCGCGCTGGTGGGCTCGTCAAAATAGATGATCTTGGGGTCGGTGGCAATGGCGCGGGCAATGGCCACGCGCTGCTGCTGCCCGCCGGAAAGCTGATTGGGGTAGCTGGCACCGCGGTTGCCCAGGCCGACCTTTTCCAGCGCTTTTTGGGCGCGGGCTTCGGCCTCATCCCTGGGCATTTTGCGGGCAACAATCAACCCTTCGGTCACGTTCTGCAGCGCGGTCTTATTCAAAAACAGGTTGTAATTCTGGAACACAAACGCTGTGTGGCGGCGGGCTTCGTACATCTCAGTGCGGCGCACATGGCCCAAATGGTAGGTCTGGCCGTCCAGCACCATAGTGCCGTCCTCGGCCTGGTCCAAAAAGTTGGCGCAGCGCAGCAGCGTGGTCTTGCCGGAACCGGAAGGCCCGATCAGCGAAACAACCTCGCCCTTGTGCACCGTCAGGTCCACGCCTTTCAGCACATCCAGCGTGCTGAACGATTTGCGGATTCCGGTGATTTTCAGCATCTCCTGCATGGCGGCACCTCCTCAGGAATTCTGGCTGAAGCCCTTGGCGTTCAGCTTTTTTTCGCCCCAGCGCTGGACCTGCGTCAGGATGGTGGAGAACATCAGGTAGATAAAGGCAACTTCCAGATAAAGCGGCAGCGATTCATAGGTGCGCGCCACAATGCGCTGGGTGGCCATAAACATCTCGGTTACCGTAATGTTTGCGGCAAGGGAGGTATCTTTGAGCAGGGAAATCAGCGAGTTGAACAGCGGCGGGAACGCCGTGCGCAGTGCCTGCGGCAGCACAATACGGCGCATCGTCTGCAGATAGGTCATGCCAACGCAGTACCCGGCTTCCATCTGACCAGCGGGAACAGATTCCAGCGCGGCGCGGATGGTCTCGGCGCAGTAGGCACCCTCATTGATGGCAAAGCAGGCCACAGCAGCCGGGAACGGGTCAATCAGTACGCCAAGGCTGGGCAGACCGTAAAACACCACGAACAGCTGTACCAGCACCGGGGTGCCGCGGATGACCCAGACATAAAACCGGGCAAGTTGCCGCAGAACGGGGATTTTGGCGGTCTGCACAAGGGCAGTAATCAGCGCAATGACCAACGCAAGCGCAAAAGAAATGATCGTAAGCGGCAGGGTGACCGTAAGGCCGTTAATTAAAATATTAGGAAAAGAGTCGATCAAAATGCCGACCAAACGTGTATTCACAGCGGAGTCCTTTCCGTTTTTGCAAAACAAGATAAAAATAGACAAACTACCCATCATTATACTAGGGTATGGGAAAAAAAGCAAATTAAATCTGCTTCATAAAATAAAGCAGAGTACAAAATGGCAGGCAAAAACACAAAAGCCCGCTTGAAAAGCGGGCTTTTGTGCATAGAGGGGTGGGAAAGTATATAAAGGTCAGAAGATGGTAATGTAATAAATGGGAACTTAAAGGGGTTATACTCTGTTTTTCTCTTTCTTGTTACAAGTACATTATAACCTTGATTATTAAAATGTCAAATGCAATACTTGCAATTTTGTTTTGCTTTTATTATAATGATGCCCAGATAACTTAAAATAATTCAGCATATGCACAGAAAATAAAAGGGTTTTCGGTTTTGTAATGCCATACAAGGTTTATTTGCTTTATTTTATTTTTATTGTGCTCATTGACTAAAACTGACAGGAAGTGACTCGACATGGATGAATTAGACAGCAAAATCATCCAGCTTATGATGCGCAACGCCCGCATGCCGGTCAAGGAAATCGCCAAACAGGTCAACCTGACCAGTCCGGCGGTGTCCAGCCGTATCCACCGCATGGAGCAGGAGGGCATCATCGGCGGCTATACCGTGCGCCTGCACCACCCCGGCGAGAATAACCGAGTCCAGGCGTTGATTTCCATCCAGACGGCGGCATCGGAACGGGACCATTTCCTTAAAATGATCCAGGGCGAACCGCAGATCCTGCAGTGCTACCGCGTGACCGGCAGCTATAACTTTATCGTCAAGGTCAGCTGCCCCGGCATTGATGCACTGGAACACCTGCTGACCCACCTGCAAAAGATGGGCAACACCAACACCCAGATCATTCTTGCCACACCGCTGGACCGCAGTCTGAGCCTGGAAGGGGACGTATAAATGGAATTGCATATTTGTAAACAATGCGGTCTGGTGGCTCCCAAGGGAACTACCGTCTGCCCGCGCTGCGGCCGTGCGCTGCCCCCCACCAAAGCAGAAGCCAGCCGCCCGCGCTATACCATCCATGTGGACCCGAATATGGTTCAATACTGGGATGATGAAGACGAGGATGAATTTCCGCTGAAAGAGGATCCCTTTTTCATGTGGTATGGGGGCGAGCAACAGGAAGAGATGGGCACTGGGCATTACCTTGCAACGCTGCTGTTGTTTGCCATCCCGGTGGTGGGCCTTATCATGATGATTTACTGGAGCCTTTGCGGCAGCAAATGGGAGGAACGCCAGAAGCTGGCCACTGCCTGCATGATCAAGCGGCTGGTGGGGGATCTGGTCATTCTGGCCCTGCTGATTGCGGCGCACAGTGTGATCGTTGGCCTTTCTTACATGCCCATCCTGCTTGGCGGTATGGGCTATTAAAAGGAGGGAAGCATAGTGAAAGTAAGCGTGATTATCCCCAATCTGAATGGTGCTGGCTGGCTGCGGGATTCCATCGAATCCATCTGGGCGCAGACTGAGCAGGACTTTGAGCTGATCGTGATCGATAACGGCTCCACCGATGAAAGCCTCGAAATTGCCCGCAGCTACTGCGGTAACCCCCGCTACCACCTGATCGAAAACAGCGAGAATACCGGTTTTTCCCATGCTGTCAACCAAGGCATCGCCATGGCCAAAGGCGAGTATATGGCCTTGTTCAATAACGATGCCTTTGCCGAACCGAACTGGTTGGAAGAGCTGCTGAAAACCGCTGAGAGCGACCCGAAGATTTTTGCGGTATCCAGCCTGATGCTGCGCTATTACGAGCCGGAACTGGCCGATGACGCCGGAGATTATGTGACGATTCTGGGCTTTGCCTGCAAGCGCGGCGACGGCCTGAAAGCCAGCCGCTACCAGAAGCCCTGCCGTATTTTTTCTGCCTGTGGCGGCGCAGCACTGTACAGAAAATCCATTTTGGATAAAATTGGCGTTTTTGACGAATTGTTTTTTGCCTACTATGAGGATGTTGACCTCAGCTGGCGCGCCAACAATTTTGGTTATAAAAACGTCTATTGCCCCACCGCAAAGTGCCGCCATATCTGCGGTGCCACCACCGGCGCGGTGCGGTATAACCCATTCAAAAGCATTCAGAGCGGCCGCAACAGCATTCTGCTGCCCTACAAAAACCAGCCGGTGGTCATGCTGGTTGTCAATTTTATCCCCATGCTGCTGGGCTATTTGCTGAAAGTTATCATGTTCCGTCACCGCGGTTTCGGCAATGATTATGCCAAGGGCTATGCGGAAGCCAAGATCGCCCTGCCCAAAATCAAAAAGCCCAAATTTTACTGGCGTAATCTGCCTAACTATTTATGGTGCGAGGGCAGCATGATCGTTGGGCTGTTCCGCTACCTGGTCTACCGCGTTCAGCGCGCGCTGAAAATTACCTGAAAGATAACGGAAGCAATAGAATAAAATAAAGCATGTGATTTCCCGCCCGACAAAGGTGGAAAAAGCACATGCTTTTTGTATTTGTGGAATCGTGTTATATCTAAGGCAATACCGCATAATTCTAAGTGCCGATACGGCGAGCGAGGTGCGGCAGATGCCAAGCCAAAAGCGCAGATAATACTGGATGTCTTATCGAGCATTTTGGCAACGCAGATGCCGTGCCGCAGCCGCCGGAGCGGTGCTTAAGCCGTCAGGTGGGAATTGTGCGGTGTTGCCCTAAATATGTCTATATTCTGTAGAGAAACGTAGGGGTACACACGAACATGTGGCTGATGAGGCAAGGCCCGATGCGCGGGACGATGCAAGCATCGTCCCCTACAAATTTTGGCCAGGGCCATCACAATTTTGCAATGCGTAATAAGGCACAGTTGGAAGAAACTCTACAAATGCTTGCTGGGGTTTCGTGGATATTCGTTATTTTCTCCCGCGCTGCAATTCGATCCAGGCCAGGTCTCCGCGCTCCAGGCCGTGGATCAAAACCTCGGCAGTGGCAATGTTGGTGGCAACGGGGATGGCGCGGGTATCGCACAGGCGCAGCAGGGTAACGGCGTTCGGCTCATTGGGCCGGGCGTTGACGGGGTCGCGGAAAAACAGCAGCATATCAATTTCGCCGCAGGCAATCATGGAGGAAATCTGCTCGGCACCACCGCGTGCACCGGGGTACAGGCAGCGAACCGGCAGCCCACAGGCATCGTGTACCACTTTGCCCGTCACGCCGGTGGCAACCAGTTCGTTCTGAGACAGAATACGCACATAGGCTGTGCAGAACTGGGCCAAAAGCTCTTTGCGGGAATCATGGGCAATCAATGCGATCCTCAAGGTGGGTGCCTCCTATAATTAATTATTTATATAATATCATAGAATAGATTGCTGAAAAATGCAAGCCACCTTTGGTTAAACCACCCGCTAACCCCGAAAAAGCGTGCAGTGTTACCAAAAAACTTTATACGATTTTGGCAAAACCGCTTTGTGCGAATGTGCTATAATATGTACAATAAATACATAACCTGTAAGGCACCAAAAGCGCCGCACAGGCAAAGGAGGAAAAACGCTATGAAAAAATCCGCACAGACCGTCATTCGGGAAGGCGCCTGCTATACTATCGCTGCCGCCAATGGCCGCGTGCTGGAAGTTGCCGATTTCAACACCGAGAACGGCGCATCCATCCGCCTGTGGAGCTATGAGGGTCAGCCCTGGCAGCAATGGATTTTTGAGGAAGCCGCCGAAGGCCAGTACCGCATCAAAAACCGCTTTACCGGCAAGGTGATGGACCTGGCCATGAGTGGTGTTGTGAACGGAACCTGGGTGCACCAGTGGGAGAAAACCACCGGCAAGGGCCAGCGGTGGGAGATTGTTCCCGCCGATGGCGGCAAGGCCAAGATCCGCAATGTGCTGGCTGATAAGGTCATTGACCTGGTAGGCATGCGGGTCGATAACGGTACCCAGGCCCAGATCTGGCAGGATGTGTTTGGCGAAAACCAGCTGTGGAGCATCCAGCCCGTGCCGGATAAGCTGCTGCAAAAGGATATGCCAAAGCCGGAACCCAAGAAAACGGCCCCCAAGTCCACCCGCACCCAGACCGGCACCGGCCACGCCAAAAAGACCGGCGGCAAAGGCGGACGCCGCGCAGCCAAGTAAAGCAGAGAAAACCGAATAAATAAAATTGAAACAGCCCGCTCATCCGGCAACAAACGGATGGACGGGCTGTTGCGGTTACATTTTGAAAGCCAAACTTTACTGGCGGATCATGCGGTAGCCAACGCCGATGTGGGTCTGGATATAGCGGGGGTGGCTGGGGTCTTCCTCAATTTTTTTGCGCAGCGTTGCCATAAATACGCGCAGGGACGGCGTATCCGATGCGGCCGGGCTGCCCCAGACTTCGTTCAGCAGATAGTTGTGGGTCAGCACTTTGCCGGTGTTCTTGGCCAACACGCAGATCAGCTTGTACTCAATGGGGGTCAGGTGAATCTCCGTTCCGCCGCGGTACACACAGCCTGCGGCATAGTCAATGCGCAGTTCTCCGTTCTCGTATATGCTGGCCTGGTCACCTGCGCGGGAAGTATCATACCGCACACGGCGCAGCGCCACGCGCAGCCGGGCCAAAAGCTCCTCTACGCTGAACGGCTTGGTCAGGTAATCATCTGCACCGGCATCCAGGGCGGATACTTTGTCGGTATCATCACTGCGGGCCGAAACCACCAGAATGGGCACGTTGCTCCACCCGCGAATCTTGCGGATCACATCAATACCGTCCATATCCGGCAGGCCAAGGTCCAGCAAAATTACATCCGGCCGTGCCGAAGCAGCTTCCAACAGGGCACCGGCTCCGTTCTGTACACGGTGGTACTGATAATTGCGGGTTTCCAGTGTGGTGGAGATCAGCCGTGCAACAGCCGGGTCATCCTCCACCACAAGGATCAGCGGTTTATTCATACAGGGTCACCTCAGTTCGCGGGAGTGTAAAACGGAAGCAGGCACCGTGCGGTGCAGCGTTCTGTACATCGATCACACCGCCATGGGCGGCAACAATGGAACGGCACAAGGCCAGCCCAAGACCCAGCCCGCGGCGGCCATCGCTGCGGGTTTTGCCAAGGGTATAAAACATATCAAACAGCTTGTCCCGGCTTTCTTCCGGGATGCCGGGGCCGTCATCCGTTACGCAGATGCGGACAAATTTACCCTCCGGCGCGGCGAAAAGCTCGATGCGGGAATGTTCGGGGGTATATTTGATGGCGTTGTTGATGAGGTTCACCAGCACCTGCTCGATCAGCTGGGCGTCCATATCGGCCATCAGCAGGTCATCCGCCACGTTGGTCACAATGGTGTGGCTGGCGGCGTCATGGTCTAAATGAGCCAGTACATCGTCAAAAATGTCTTGAATCAGCTCCGGCTGAATGCGCAGGTTTACCTGGCCGTTCTCCATCCGGGTGATGGAAAGCAGATTTTCCACCAGATGGTTCAGCCAGTTGGCGTCCTCATAAATTGCGGCAGAAAGCTCCCGGCGCTTTTCCTCGGTCAGCAGGGGATTTTTCTCGGTCAAAATCAGCGCGTTGCCGGAAATGCTTGTCAGCGGGGTGCGCAGGTCATGGCTGATGCTGCGCAGCAGGTTGGCGCGCAGCTGTTCCTGGCGGGCGGCTTCCTCAATTTCGCGCCGGGCGCGGTTGGAGGCTTCTTTTTCCAGCGCCAGGGAACACACATCCAGGATGGATAATGCCAGATTGTGCTCATAGGTGCTGAACTCATGCAGCGCCGGGCAACTGCGGTAATCCGTCTGGGCGGGAGAGGGCAAAATCAGGGTTCCCGGTGCAATGTGCTCCGGTGCGGGGGCAAAGCAGACCGGGCGCTCCAACAGCTTGCCCAGCTGGGTGGCCGTTATCCGCAGAATGGTGTCAGGATCCTCGGCCCCTAACAGGCTGCGGCTGGCTTCCAGCAGCACCTGCGAAGCATAGGCTTTGCGCTCGCTTTGGGCGGCTTGTACCTTGATACGCCCCGTCAGCGAGGAGCAGAGCAGCGAAACGCAGAGCATGACCACTGCCGTTACCATGTCGTCTGACCGGATGCGGAACTGCATAAAGGGGTCAATGAACATATAGTTGACCAGCATCACCGAGAACAGCGAAGCCACAACGCCGTACACCAACCCCGATGTAAAGACGTTGATATACATGACGCCCAGGATATAGGTCAGGATATAGTTGGAAGAAACAAAATCCAGCCGGAAAAATACCCAGCTTGTCAGCGTACACAGCGCAAGGACCAATGCGGTCAGGGCGAAGTCCCGCAGCCAAAGCAGGGCGGGTTCGCGTTGCGGCATGGGTGCAGGCTCCTTTCCACTACAGGGCAGGGAATGCGGCAAGGCGGCCCAGCACTGTATTTATCCTATGGCAACACCGCACAATTCCCGCCTTGCGGCTTAAGCACCGCTCCGGCAGCTGCGGCACGGCATCTGCGTTGCCAAAATGCTCGATAATACACAAAGTATTATCTGCGCTTTTGGCTTGGCATCTGCCGCACCTCGCTCGCCGTATCGGCACTTAGAATTATGCGGTATTGCCCTATTATAACATATTGCCGAACTCTTTGATACAAATGGAATAATCTTTATATAAATTTAATGTATGCCTACCCGATCCGCGGCAGCCCCGGCACTTTTTTGCACGCTGGGCGGGGCATTGGTTGAAATCAGGCCGCAAATCGGTTATACTATTTTGTAATAATTGGATTGTTCTGCCCTGCGGGCGGTATTGCCATATAAAAAGGAGTGTTTTTACAATGTCCCATACCGTTATGGTGACCGGTGCCGATGGCTTTATCGGCAGCCATCTGGCCGAAGAGCTGGTAAAAAGCGGCGAGAAAGTGCGTGCTTTCTGCCTGTATAACTCGTTTGGTTCCCTGGGCTGGATCGATACCCTGCCCCCGGAGATCCGCAATGAAATGGATATCTTTATGGGCGATGTACGTGACCCCAACGGCGTGCGTACTGCCATGCGCGGGCAGGAGCGCGTGTTCCATCTGGCTGCCCTGATTGCCATTCCGTTCAGCTACCACAGCCCGGACAGCTATGTGGATACCAACATCAAGGGCACCCTGAACGTGCTGAACGCCGCCCGCGAGCTGGGCACCCAGCGCGTGATGGTTACTTCCACCAGCGAAGTATACGGCACCGCCCAGTATGTGCCCATTGACGAGCACCACCCGTTCCAGGGCCAGAGCCCCTACTCTGCCACCAAGATCGGCGCGGACCGCCTGGCCGAAAGCTTTTACCGCAGCTTTGACCTGCCGGTTTCCATTGTGCGCCCCTTCAACACCTATGGCCCGCGCCAGAGCGGCCGCGCCATCATCCCCACCATCATCACCCAGCTGCTGGCCGGCCAGCAGGAAATCAAGCTGGGCAGCCTGACCCCCACCCGCGACTTTAACTATGTCAAGGACACCGCCCACGGCTTTATGGCCATTGCGGACTGCGATGCCGCCATTGGCCAGGAAATCAACATTGCCACCGGCGTGGAACATTCCATCGGCGATTTGGCCAATGAGCTGATTGCCCAGATCAACCCCAGCGCCAGGATCGTCTGCGAAGCCGAGCGCCTGCGCCCCGAAAAGAGCGAGGTCAACCGCCTGCTGGGCGATGCCACCAAGCTGCGCACCCTGACCGATTGGAAACCGCAGTATACCTTTGAACAGGGCCTTGCCGAAACCATTGAGTTCCTGCGCGGCAACCTGGACCAGTACAAGGTCGGCCAGTACATTCTGTAAGGGCGGTCGTAAGGAAGTTTTATGCCAATAAAATTACAAAAGCTGCCCGCCGCTGTGCGGTGGGGGCTGGCTGTGCTGTGCGCCGCCGTGTGCGGCGTGCTGTGGGCCTATTACTGGCGGGTGTTCTTTGGGCTGGATAACCGTGTGTCCCCCCTGGTGGTTACACTGGGGTGTGCGGCCTTTCTGGAAGTATGTCTGCTGGCCGGGTATTGTGTGCGGCGGTTTGCAAAAGGATTTGCGGCAAAAGGGGCCGTGTGCATCTTTTTGTGCGGGCTGCTGTTTGCATTTGCCAACCCGCCGCTGCAAACGCCGGACGAAGCCGACCATTACCTGCGTACCTATGCCATCTCCACCGGGCACTTTGATTTTGATGCTTCCCGCACCTACCCGGACGATGTGGCCTACCTGCTGGAAGCGTTCCCCGGTGCATGGGTGAATGCGCATACCTCTGCCGGTGTGGGCACTGACCCCGATACCGGGGCGGAAAAAGCCTATAACACCGCGGGCTATGCCCTGAAGCAATACGGCAAGGACGGCGCAGTGCAGAGCATGGCGGACAGCTTTGCCCTGTACCTGGCGCACGATGTGCGGGATTCTGTGCCGGACCCGGTCAGCGAGCCGGTCAGCTTTCTGGTCATTCCATTCCTGCCGGGCGCGGTCGGTATGGCGCTGGCACGCCTGCTGGGCTTTGGCGCGCTGGGCTGCCTGTATGGCGGGCGCATCGTCAACCTGCTGGCCTACACGCTGTTGTGCGCGTTGGCGCTGGCCAAAGCGGAGCGTTACCGCCCGGCCTTTGCGGCCATTATGCTGCTGCCGATGTCGCTTTTTATGGGGGCATCACTGAGCTATGATGCAACCCTGCTGGGCTGCTATTACCTGATGCTTGCCCTGCTGACCCGCAAGGAGTGGAACACCCAAACGGCGGGCATTTACACCGCTGCCTGCATCTTTGTCAATATCGCTAAACCGTACCTGAACCTTTTGTGGGTGCTGCCTATCTTTTTGGTGGCAAAGCGGGAATGGCACGCCAAGGGACGCCGCCCGCTGTGGGCGCTGGGCGGCTTTGGCGGTGCTATGGCCGTTACCCTGCTGACGGAATGGTACGGAACGGCGTTCCGCTATAACTATCCCATGATTGAGCGCCAGGGCGGCAGCACGGTAAACGGCGGTGAACAGCTGGCCTTTGTGCTGCGCAACCCTCTGCGGACCATTGCTGCGTTCTGGGGGACCCTGGGAGAGAATGATTTCTTTATTGGGCAGCTCGGCCTGTTCGGCTGGAAGGACCTGCCCATCAGCTTTTTGAACCTGACCGGCCCGCTGGTGCTGCTGTTGGCCGCCCTGCTGGCTGCTGCGCAGCCAAAACACGCCGATGCCTTCCCCACCCGCCGCCGCGTGGGTGGGGCGGCGCTGCTGGCGCTGGTGTACGCCGCCGGTGCCATGGCAGCCATGTATATCACCTATACCCCGGTGGGCATGGTGCGCATTGTGGGGCTGCAGGCGCGGTATTTCCTCTGTGTCTGGCTGGCATTGCTGCCCGCCCTGGCCGTACTGCTGCGCAAAACCATCCGCCCCGCCATCACGGAAGAAAAGGCCGAAGCGGTCATCACCCCGCTGTGCGCCTGCTATGCCGTTTTTGGCGCTGTGCTGCTCTTCCAGCACTACTTTGTGGGGCCGGTGTACGTCGTATACGCGTGAGCTGGCTTACGCGTATATGAGAGAATAGTTAAAAATAATGGCGGTGTGCCCGTGGCACGATCAAATCTGCGGTTTTTCGCGGCTTTTGCGTGATAGTCTGCGAATATAGAATCAGCCTTTATATGCTACCTTGCCCCAAATTTCTGAGCCGCCCACCGGGCGGCGGTCCACCAACATGATTCTCTATTATTTTTTAATTTCAATCCGGGAGGTGCTGTACCGTGCAGATTGTATTCGGCCTGCTGTTTTTGCTGTTCTTCTCCGCATGCTGTCTGTGCGTGGCGGCATGTACCCGGTTCGATGCCGCCCTGCTGCCGCTGCCCGCCTTGTGCGGGTCGGCCGTGGTGCTGTATCTGCTTTCCCTGCTGGGGCTTTTGCAGTTCGGCCATTTTATCATCATGGCGGTCTGGCTGGCCGGCGGGGTCTACTTTGGGGTGCGTGCCGGGTGGCGGGCTATCCGGCAGGCACTGTTCAGCCCCGGTTTTTTGCTGTTTGTGGGCGGCAGCTGCTTTTTGTGGGTGCTGTTTGCTTTGCAGCAGCCCATGTTTACCCAGTGGGATGAATTTACCGCCTGGGGCCTTGCCCCCAAGATGGTGGCGGAGCGCGCTGCGCTGTATGTGGCGGATCCCATCAACCTGACGGCAAGCTTTACCTACCCGGCAACCAGCCTGGTTTCCTATCTCTTCCAGCGCGTACCGGGCCAGTTTTATGAATGGCAGTGCCTGGCCGGGCTGGATATTTTGTTCCTGGCCTGCATTGCCCCGGCGGCAGCCATGCCGCGCAAAAACTGGGCGGGTGCTGTGTTGGTGTTTGCTGCGGGCTTTCTTCTGCCGTTCTTTTTCAGCGTGGTTCCGGCGGGCACCCCATCCACCATGTACGCCAACGCCATGGCGGATACCCCCCTGGCGCTGCTGTTTGGCGGAACCCTGTGCCTGTATGCCGCGGCGGGCGGGCGCAAAACCGGCTTTTTTGCCTGTGCCATGCCACTTGCCGTGCTGACCATGACCAAAGATATCGGTTTTGCCTATGCCTTGATCGTTACATTCCTGATCGGGCTGGATCAGCTGTTCGGTACGCCGCACCCGGATACAAAGCCTGCCCGCATTTTCGGCGTATCGCTGGCAAAATGCAGTATTCTGGCGGCGGTGGTGCTGGCGGTGTTTATCAGCTGGAACCGCTATACCGCCGCCGTGACCCCAACCGAAACCACTGGGGCCAGCGTGGGCAGCGCGGGCCTGAGCTATGGTGCTGTGCTGACCGGCGGCATCAAGCAGCTGCTGGGCATTGGGCGCGAAGAACGCTTTGCCCAGATCATGCAGAGCATGGGCCAGGCATTTTTGTACCGCCGCGTCTGTTTGGTGGGCGCGCCCATCATGGCCGTCAGCTGCATTCTGCTGCTGTTCACGGCGGCCTTTGTGGCAGCGCCTGCCGGTGCCGCACGCCGCCGCACCGTGGTTGGCTTTGTGGGCGGGGCGTTCTGCTTTGCCGCGCTGTATCTTTTCCACCTGATTTTGTACTTCTACAATTTCTCCGAGGCCGAAGGCTCCGCCTTGAAGGACTATGAGCGTTATATCGCGCCCTACCTGCAGGGGTGGATGCTGTACGGCTTCTGTGTGCTGGGCTTTGCGGTGGGGCAGGGCAGCGGCGCGGCGCAGCGGCTGGGCCGTGCGGCGCTGGGGCTGGCCGCTGCGGCAGTGCTGGGTATTTTTGCCTGGCGCGGTGTGCCCGCAGCCGGGTTCTGGACCAACGCCGACAGCCTGTACACCCTGCGCCGCGATGTAAAGAACCGCGCTGAAGCAATGAACACCGTGCTGGACTGGCCGGACCGCGTGCTGGTTATCAGTCAGGGCGATGATGCCACCCGCTGGTACTACTACAAGTATGAGCTGACCGCCAAGGTGGTCAACGGCTATGGCGGTACCTGGTGGGGCAATGATGATTATTCCAGCCGGTGGGACTCCGACTTTATGAACCTGGTGGAAAGCCTGAACTGGACCTTGTATGACTTTGAGGCGGTCTGCACCGCAGACTCTCTGACCGCCTATATGGAAGAAAAGCAGATCGACTACCTGCTGATCGACCGCGCGGACGACTATCTGGAGCGGGAGTTCAGCAGCCGGTTCGAAGGCGGGCTGAAAGCTAATATGCCCGCAACCCTCTACCGGTTTGAAGGCCGCAGCAAGCCTATCGCCTTTACCCCGGTGGCTGTGGCAGAAAGCGGGGTGGTACAATGAAAGATAAGCGCCCAACCAAGCGTTTTGCCGCCCCCGCCCGTGCGGGCCGCCCGCTGCGCCCCCAGCAGCTGCTGATATTGGCATATGCCGCCGCTGTTATTGTGTGGCTGGTGTACGTGCTGGTGGGCAGCGCTGTGATGCTGAACCATAAAGCAGACGGCACTATGGTGACCCGTACCCTGACGGCGGATGACCTGGAATTTGAAAGCTTTGTCAATTATGATGACGATGAATGGCATACCGCGCCGGTGGATGAACCCGGCTGGTATCTTTCCACCGACAACGACCCGCACATCATCTGGCGGGGCGAAGCCTGGCTGGAAACGGTGGAGCTGGACGCCGTGCACTACCTGCCGTCCGGCAGCGTAGCATTGTATTACCTGCGCCCCGGCCAGACCGAGTACAGCGAGACCCAGAAAGTTTTTGCCCGCGTGAGCGGCGAAAACCAGTATACCTTTGACCTGGGCGGCCTTACCGTGACCGGGCTGCGCATTGACCCGGACAGTGTGGGCGGCGTGCCTACCCGGCTGGACGGCGTGGTGCTCAACCCGGTGCAGCCGTGGTACCTGCGCTTTGTGCCAAACGGCGGCCAATGGCTGCTGCTGTTGTTTGCCCCGGCTGTGGGGGCTGCGTTTGCCTGCCTTGCCGTTGATGTTTTCCGCAAAAAGTAAAAAAGAGCCCTGTGGGGCGGTGCGCCCATGGCTTGGGGGCACACCCGCAGGGCTTTTATGTTGTATAAAATGGTGATTCTATGGAGCTGCTTTGCATCTTTGCCGCGCTGGCGGTGCTGTTTTTGTTCTGCGCGTTCCTAACGCTCAAATGTAACCTGCATGCTGCGCTGGCCCCGCTGACCGCGCTGGGCATTGCCGTTGCCTGGCTGACGGCTGCGGGCATGGCAAACCTGCTGCTGCCCGGCACTGTGCTGCTGTGGGCGGTGTTTGCGGGCAGCGGCGTGTGGGTGCTGGTGCCCCACAAAGGCCAGCGCCCGGCCTACCGCCGCCTGGTTACACCGGGGGCGGTGCTGTTCTGGGGCATGGCGCTGGCATTTGCGGTGTACTTTTTCATCCGCCAGCCGCTGGCAACCAAGTATGATGAACTCAGCCTGTGGGCTACCGCCGTAAAGGTGACCAAGGCGGATAACCGCCTGTATGCCCTGGCTACCCTTGGAACCCCCTGGCCCCAGACCCAGAACCCCGGCCTGCCGCTGCTCTCCTACTTCTTCCAGTTTTTGGGCCATTATGCAGACTGGAAGATCTATGTGGCGTATGATGTGCTGGCCGCCGCCGTGTTTGCCGCGGTGCTGGGCGGGCTGAACTTCCGCCAGTACCGCATTGCGGTGCCGCTGGCAGCAATCTGCTGGTTTGCCCCCTGGTTTTTGACGGTGTATAACCATACGATCTATCTGGATACCACTTATATGACCGCCTATGGCGATGTGCCCGCGGGCCTTGCACTGGGCGGCGCTGTGGCGCTGTGGCTGGCGCTGCGCAAAACCGGCGGCCCCAAGTGGGCCGTACTGCCGGTACTGGCGCTGGCGGCCAACATCAAGGCCAACACCTTTGTGCTGTCCCTGGTGGCGGCGGGGCTGATGGCTGTGGATGCCTGGCTGTTTGCGGAGCACCCTTTCAAAAAGGGCCTTGCCCGCCGCACCGGCTTTGCCATTGCCTGCTTTGCCGCGCCCATGCTGATCTATTATTTCTGGAACATCCGCTATGTGGGCATTCTGGTTGCCAAAAGTGCCAGCGAGGGCGGCACCGGCGAAACCAGCGCCCCTTTGTCCGCTGTGGTCATCAACGGCATCAAGATTTTGCTGGGCCAGCCGGTGGAGGGCTTTTACGCCGAGCGCCAGAGCCAGTTCACCCAAGCCATGGCCGATATGGGCCACCAGTTCTGGACTTCGGATGGTCGGCTGAGCATGATCGGCCAGGGCCGCAATGTTGTGGTGCTGATTCTGCTGGTGTTCTTGGTGGCGGCCATCTGCGCCAGAGGCCGCCAGCTCAAGCTGCGCATTGGCTGCATCGGGGTGCTGTCCCTTGCATGCTTTGTGGGGTATAACCTCATGCTGGCGCTCAGCTATGGCTTTATTTTCAAGCCGGATCAGGCCGTGGGGCTGGTGGATTATAACCGCTATATCTATACCTACTATATTGGCTGGTTCTTTATGGCGCTGGCCTGCTGGAGCACCGCCCTGCAAACCGCGGATGGCGAACAGAAAGCCCCGGCCCGCCGCTGGATTGCCCTGGCGGGCCAGGCCGGTGTTCTGCTGATGGCCGCCGCCATGCTGGTGCGGGTGAACGGCATGATCCTGCCGCAGCTTTCGGTGTTGGGCTTCTCGGATGGCGAATTCGCCGACCGCAAGACCGCCCGCGCCGAAGCTGACTGGCTGTGCAGCGATTACCTGAACGAAAACGACCGCGTGTTTTTTGTCAGCCAGGGGGATAACGGCGAACATTGGTTCTCTGCCGTGTTTGATTTTTACCCCGTCCTGGTGGATTACTCCGGCGTGGGAGCCACGCAGGAGGGCGGCGGCGGAACCTTCGGCCTGCCGGAGCTGGAACCGCAGGAGGAGGGCGTGAAGCAGCGCTACTACCACCCCTACACCGCTGAACGCCTGGATGAAACCGTGCGTGCCAACGGCTGTACGGTACTTTACCTGCAAAAGATCGACGATATCTTTGTGCAGAGCTATCAGAACCTGTTTACCGACCACCTGGCCGCTGCGCAGGCGGGGCAGACCCTGCTCTACCGCGTAACGGATGCCGGGTATGAGCCGGTCACAATGCAGATGAGCAAGGAGGCGGCCCAATGAAAGAGATGACATGGAAAAGCCGCCTGAACCGACTGTTTGCCCATCGCTTTGCCTTGCCGGTGCTGTGCTGGTGCGCGGCGCTGGTGTTCTGGCTGGTGCAGGGTGCGGTGGCCTTTGCGGGGGACAGCTCCGCCAAGGCAAAAGGCACCCTGACTGAAACCTCGATCCCCACTGAAAGCTGGCAGCTGGCCGAGCTGACCTGGGGGGAGCCGGGGGAGAACAGCGCACCCCAGGGCCAGCTGATTACCACAGGCGGCGACCCGCAGATGATTTTGGAGGATGTATCCGGCCGCGTGGTGCGTACCGTGAGCTACAACGTGGAGTTTGACGGCGATTCCCGCGAAATGTGCCTGTATTACACCACAAAAACGGGGGAGCCCTACAGCCAGGACCGCCGCGTCTTCCCCAAAGTGCTGGCAGACGGCACCTATGTGTACACCCTGCCGCGCACCCAGATCGTGGCACTGCGGCTGGATCCCTGCAGCCCCGATGAAAACAAGACCGTGGGCCTGACCTTTACTCCGCAAAGCATTACCCTGAACGCCGCCAGCACCCTGCCCGGCGGGGCAGATTACTTTATCCCCACCTGGTACCAGCTGTTCGGCCTGATCGTGTACCCCGCCCTTGCCGCCGCCGCATTGGATTGGCTGTGGGCCGTGGGCAGACAGCTTGCCAAAAAGAAACAATAACCCGACAATAGCCTGATACAACAAAGCACCGTGCCGCAAGCAGGAAAACCCCCTGCATGGCGGCACGGTGTTTGTTGTTGGTATGGGTGAAATCAGCAAAAGGCATCCCCCAGCCGAGAGCGAATGTATTCCAGGAACGCGGCAGATGCTGGGGCATATTGCCATCGGGTGGTGCTGTCCTGGGCATTGTTCCCGGCCATGGTGGCCACCGGCACCGACAGGATCTTCGCCAACCTGTTCTGGATGGGGATGATGATCTGGAGAAAATGAAAAGCGGGTTAAGCAGCCAAAAAGAAATCACAATGTTGAGGCAACACCGCACAATTCCCGCCTTGCGGCTTAAGCACCGCTCCGGCAGCTGCGGCACGGCATCTGCGTTGCCAAAATGCTCGATAATGTCGGGTTGCGGTACCCGGCATCGTGCTTCGGGGGCAAAAGCCCCTCGCACTCTGCGACCGCTGCCCCTGCTTCGGTTCGCTGTTTCCGCCACTGGCGGCGCTCACCTTTGCAGCATCCAGTATTATCTGCGCTTTTGGCTTGGC
>OJKC01000655.1_pt1 | contig 27215 bp, 24 predicted proteins | sample 1596401 | NCBI WGS metagenome assembly OJKC01 (sample SAMEA4350162, study PRJEB24818) | metagenome | biome: human; feature: gut; material: faeces | place: Denmark | collected 2013-09 | reverse complement strand
GTATGGTCACCGGCTCCGTTGCCCGTCCTGTAAATGATGCGCTGAAAGTCCCCCATGAGAAGGCATCCTTCCTGATCCACAGCACATCCACCCCTTGGTGCGTCCTGCTTCCCTTGCGCGGATGGCTGGCCGCCATGACAGGCTACTTCACCTCCGGTGGTGTGGCGGAGGGCGAGGCCATTTCCATGTTGCTCAAGTCCATCCCCCTGAACTTCTACTGCATTCTCGCGGTGTTCGGCGCTCTGGCCGTTTCCCTATTCAACATCAATATTGGCCCCATGAAAAAAGCCGAGAAGCGCGCTCAGGAGACTGGCGAGCTGGATGAGCCCGGTCATGGCACACAGCTCCAGTCCGGCAATGATAAGGTCGCCAATGTCAAGCCTCGCGCCCAGAATATGCTCGTCCCCATGGGTGTTTTGATTCTCGGCATTTTGGGTGTCCTCATGATTACCGGCGGTGGTAATCCCACCAAGGGCGCTGGTATGCAGGCTCTGCTGTGGGGTTGTATCCTTGCCGTTCTTACCATGGCGATTATGTGCGTAGCCGAAAAGCTCTACACCGTTGATGGCGTTGTCAACGAGATCTTCAAGGGCATGAGTTCCATGCTGTCTGTTGCCGCTATCCTCCTGTTGGGCTTTACCATGGGCAATATGGTCAAGTCTCTGGATACTGGTAACTACCTGACCTCCGTTTTCATGGGTGTACTGACCCCCGCTCTGCTGCCCTTCCTGACCTTCCTGCTGTGCCTGCTCCTATCCTTTGCAACCGGCACCTCTATGGGTACCATGGCTATCATGTCCGTGATCTGCTTCCCCATGGCGATCAACATGGGCATCAGCGTTCCTCTGGTTGGCGGCGCCCTGTTCGGCGGCTCCATCTTCGGCGACCACTGTTCCCCCATCTCTGACACCACCATCATGTCCTGTGCAACCAGCGGATGCGACATTATCGACCACATTAAAACGCAGGCTCCCTATGCCGCTATTTTCGCCGGCATATCCGCTGTTTTGTATGTGATTCTGGGCTTTATTCTGTGAGCAAGGATTTTACCATGATCTGTGAGAATATTACTATCGGAGCCAATGGCCACCTCCACTTTGCCGGCCAGGACACAGTGGCCTTGGCTAAGCAGTACGGCACACCGCTGTATCTGCTGGATGAAGACTATATCCGCCATCAGTGCCGCGTGTATCAGAATGCCTTCAAGAAGCATTTCGGCCCTTCCAGCCGCCCCCTGTATGCCAGCAAGGCCAACGCCTTCAAGCGCATCTACGAGATCATGAAGGAGGAGGGCATGGGCATCGATGTGGTATCCTCCGGCGAGATCTACACCGCCCTGCAGGCGGGCTACGATCTGTCCCACGCCTACTTCCATAGCAACAATAAGACCGATGGGGATATTGTGTACGGTATGGATAACCATATTGGCTACTTTGTAGCAGACAATGTGGAGGAAATCAAGGCCATTGAGGCTGAGGCTAGCCGCCGGGGCATCAAGCAGAAGGTGCTGCTGCGCCTGACCCCGGGCATTGATCCCCATACCTATGAGGCCATTTCCACCGGCAAGGTGGATAGTAAGTTCGGCTCTGCCGTGGAGACCGGACAAGCGGAGGAAATCACCGTGTTTACCTTGGCCCAGCCCCATGTGGAGCTGATGGGCTTCCACTGTCATGTAGGTTCCCAGGTATTCGGTGAGGATATTTTTGAGCGTGCGGCCGTCATTATGCTGGAGTTCATTGCCGCTATGAAGGAAAAGCACGGCTATATGGCGCAGCAGCTGGATCTGGGCGGCGGCTATGGCGTCCGCTATGTGGAGAGTGATCCCTTCCTGGATGTGGACACCAAGGTGAGTCAGGTGGCAGCAGCCATCCAAACGGCTTGCAAGCGCCTGAACATTGAAATGCCTGAGATCCATATGGAGCCCGGCCGCAGCATCGTGGGCGCGGCAGGCATGACTCTGTATACCTGCGGCACGGTGAAGAAGATCCCCGGCTATAAAAACTATGTCTCCATTGACGGCGGCATGCCGGATAATCCACGCTATGCGCTGTATAAAGCTAACTATACCTGCCTGCTGGCTAATAAAATGAATGAGAAGTGCGACTTCGAGGCCTCTGTGGTGGGTCGCTGCTGCGAGAGCGGCGATATTATCCAGGAGCATGTGATGCTGCCTGCCTCTGTGGGCCGCGGCGACACTGTGGCAGTGTGTACCACCGGTGCGTACAACTACTCTATGGCCTCCAACTATAACCGCCTGCCGCGACCCGCCACCGTAATGCTCAGCGGCGGCAAGAGTTATATAGCCATTCGGCGGGAAACCTTCGAGGATCTGTGCGCCTGTGACCTGTAAGCAAAAGCAATAAAATCAAGACCCGCCCAGGCGGGCTTTGATTTTATACCCATTGAAAACGTTGCGGTAATCGTGTAAAATTATTGTGTAAACTGCGAATACAGCAGGGCAGAGAGGAACGAACACCGCAGAAATGGGTGAAAAGAGGTATGCAGGATGGATATACTGCAAAATGTCATGGACTCATCCTCCCACGCCATGTTCACCATGGATCGTCAGGGGATTGTAACGCATATCAATCAGCAGGCCAAGGAACGCTTTGGCCTATTTAACCACAGCCTGTACGCCCATTCAGCCGGTCGGCTGGAGCCGGGTGATTTGGTGATTCTGGCCACCACCGCCATGGGCGCCGATGACGGCAATCTGACGCCGGAGGATCTGGCGGTGATTGGCATCCGGGATCCGCGCCTGCGGCCGAATGACATTCTGGCGGCGGTGGGCGTATACAAGGGGCCGGGCGTCAAGCCTGTGTACAAATATCTGCGGGGCGGTGAATCCGTGGGGCTGCACCTGGATGTAACCTTTCAGGGCGTTCCTATTTCCGTACACATTGGTGACAAGCAGGTTGCCGTGGAGGTGCGGGAGAAGGTATACTCCATTACTTATTTTGTTTCCATCTGTCAGGCGGTCATTTTGGATCACCGGACCCGGCAGGTGAAGTTTTGGGAAGAAAAAGGCTACTCCGCCCGAAAAGAAGGCCTTGGTAGTCTGCTGCGGGGCAGCACCTATATTGCAAAGGGGCCGGATCAGGAGATCTGCGTGGTGGGTTACCACTTCAAGGATTTTTTTGAGGGCGAGCTTTTCGAGGAGCACCTGCGGCAGGTGCTGGACGGGCAGGCTCCCGGCTTCTCGGATGTTGCCTATGAAATCAACGGATTTGCCCTGCTGGCCTCCATCCTGCCCATTCGGGATGGGGAAGAGATCGCAGGGATCATCGTCAAGTTCCGCAACATTGAGGACATACGCACCACGATTATGGAGCGCAACACAGCCATTGCCGCGGCGGAGCGGAAATACCGGGAGTCCTCCGAGCGCAGCCTGCCGGAGGAAGAAGGCTCTCTGCAGACCTACGGCAGCTCCGCCGCCATGCGCGCCGTCCGGCAGCGGGCCTATAAGCTCAGTCAGATGGATTGTAATATTTTCATCATCGGCGAGACGGGCACAGGGCGGACGAAGTTGGCCAAGAGCATTCAGCAAGTGCAGCCCAGGGGCGGTCCTTTTCTTCAAACGGATTGCTCTGCCGTGGCGCCGGGTCTGCTGGAGGAGCAGCTGTTCGGCAGAGAAGGCGGCGTACCCGGTTCCTTCCTGGAGGCCGACGGCGGTACGCTGCTGTTGGACGAAGTAGGCGGCTTGCCTATGAATGTACAGGCCAAGCTGCTGTATGCCATTCGTCGGCGGGAGATTATGCCGGTGGGCGCCTCTACTCCGGTGCCTGTGGATGTGCGGCTGCTCTTTATTGCCGGGCCGGAACTGCGGGACGAGGTGGATTCCGGTCGGTTCCGCCAGGATCTGTATTACCGGCTCTCAGCCTTTTCGGTGGAGATGCCGTCCCTGCGTGACCATAAAGAGGACATCTATCTGCTGGCCAACCAGCTGACAGAGCAGATTTGCCAGCGCTATCATATATCTGAAAAAACACTGTCCGGAGAGGCTTTCAGCAAGCTGATCAACTACGATTGGCCCGGCAATCTGCGAGAGCTGGAAAACGTGCTGGAGGGAGCGGCGGCGCTGTCAGATTCGGACATCATCTATCCGGAGCATATCCACCTGCCAACGGAGTCTGCGCCACTGACTCTGCGGCAGCACCTACGACAGGAGGAAAAGCGCTTTATCCAGCAGGTACTGGCTCAGTGCGGAGGAGATCGGCAGAAAGCTATGAAGCAGCTGGATCTGTCTCGGTCCGTGTTTTACGAAAGACTGAAGGAGTACGGCCTGCGCTGACAGACCGAATCCATACATATTTTGATACCATGAAAGGAGAATAAATATGAAGAGTTTACAGGAGTTTCCCCGGATTCCCCTTGCGGTGCTGCCCACCCCCATTCAGAAGCTGGAGAATATTAGCCGTCTGCTGGGAACCAATGTGTGGATCAAACGCGATGATCTGACCGGTATCGGCTTGGGCGGCAATAAGGTGCGCAAGCTGGAGTTCCTGCTGGCAGACGCCAAGCGACAGGGCGCAGAGATCGTGTTCACCACCGGCGGCGCACAATCCAACCACGCAATGCTGACGGCAGCCTGCGCCAAAAAGCTGGGCATGACACCCATCCTGATTCTGAAAAAGCGCGGCGTTACCGAGCGCAAGGGCAACCAGCTGCTGGAGTACCTCATGGATACCGACGTCAGGTTCATGGACACGGACAGCTATGACGACATTTACGCCGAGATGGATCGCGTGGGTCAAGCCAGCGGCAAGAAGTATTATAAAATCCCCTGCGGCGGCTCCAACGCCATCGGCGCCCTGGGCTATGTGAACTGCATGAAGGAAATTGCCGACACAGGTATGCATTTCGATTACGTCTGCTGTGCCGAGGGCAGCGGCGGTACCCACGCCGGCGTGGCACTGGGGGCTAAGCTTTTTATGCCGAAGACCCAGGTAGTGGGCCTGATGGTGGACAGCGATCCCTTTGAGATAATCACTACACGTATTATGCAGGAAACAGCCAAGCTGCTGGAGCTGGACTTTGTGCCCACCGAGTCGGATGTGCACCTGGTGAATATGTGTGGCCCCGGCTATGCCATTCCCTCCCCGGAGGGCAACGCCGCCATCCGCATGATGGCGGCCAATGAGGGTCTTTTCCTGGATCCCGTATATACCGGTAAGGCCTTTGCCGGCTTAATCAAACTCGCCCGGGAAGGGAAGTTCAAGTCTGATGATAACGTGTTGTACCTATATTCCGGCGGTGCTGGAGGGCTGTTCGCCATCGACGTGGATCTGGGCTGAAGCATGATTCGGCCTGCGCGACAGGAATAATAAATCCGCCCCTATCTACAGCTTTTCGACCCGCAGGAGAGTCTACAAGTGGGCGGACTTGCATGTGAGCGTGTGGATATGAAATGATTGGCGCTATGTACCGATGACAGCGCAGGCCGCCATCAAACAAGCCAGGTAAGCGTCCGCTTTCCGCATAGCAGCAAGCCTCCGGTCAACGACCGGAGGCTTGTTTTTTGCGGGAAACCGTGATACAATACCACGGAAAACGGGCAGGGAGGGCACTTATGAAAAAGATAGACAACTGCGAAAATTCCACGGTGCTGGTGCTTCTGCTGGCGGGCATCCTGCTGGTGATGGGCGGCTACCGCATTTTCTCCTACCTGTGCGACAGGGGAGCCGTGGACACCGCCACATATCTGCTGGGCGCGGCGGCGCTGGTGCTGGCAATTTTCGGTCTGCTGCTGGCCAGCCGCAGCTTCCGGCGGCTGAAGGAGCTGCATCTGTAAAAGCCCGCTTCTGCAATTTTTCCAGTATTTCCCAGCAGCGCTCCGGCATTATGAGCCGGAGCGCTGACGTCCCTATGCGGCATCTGCCGGAGTCTTTTGTGGGCCTTGCAGCGTTCCCAGCACCATGCCGGAGATGACCAACAGGATCCCTGCTACACCGATCCATGTGACGGTCTCATGCAGCACAAGCACACGGCCAGCAGGTGTCCCTCGATGTATTTCCGTTCAGTCACAATTGTGCGGAAGCCTCTCTTTTGGATAAATTTATTTTAGCGGAGCCGGTGGCTCCGCCAAAGTATTTACAGATAGCCGCACCACTGTGCCAGCGTACCGAAAGCGGTAAAGCCGCTGGTCAGCGCAAGCACGGCAATGATCGGGTCGGTCAGCCCCAGAATAGCGCCTCCCATGCCGGTCAGACACAGAATGGTCAGCACAACGGCGAATATCTATGCTCATGTGATGGAGGCTGCCGACAAGAAGAACGCTGACATTTTGGCCGACGTATTTTTGAAAAAGGCTTGAATTTTGAGGGCGAGTTGAACTAAAGTTGAATTATTCCGGTGAGCCCAAAATTGGACTTTCCTAAAAAGTAATAAAAACAGCCGTTTTCATATAGAAAACGGCTGTTTTTGTGGTTGCGGAGGGAGGACTTGAACCTCCGACCTCCGGGTTATGAGCCCGACGAGCTACCAACTGCTCTACTCCGCGATATTGTGTTGTACCGGTGGTGCCGGTGACCGGACTCGAACCGGTACGGCATTGCTGCCGGGAGATTTTAAGTCTCCTGTGTCTACCATTCCACCACACCGGCGGATTCGGCATTGATTAGAATACCACACCGAGCCGCCCGTGTCAACACCTTTCGCAAAAAACATCTGAAAAACATTTCGACAAAGTGTGCCCGCTCTGTTGCGTGGGATGCCCGGACGCTGTATAATCTTACCGGGGGGGAGAAACTTTTTCCGCTTGCTTTGCGTCTATATATACGAACGAATCTGAAGGGAGGCGCGCCTATGAAAAAACGTGCGACGGCGCTGCTGCTGGCGCTGCTGATGATCCTGCCCATGGTGGGCTGCAGCGTCCGGGCGCAGGAGCTGACAAAGGATATTGAGCCGCAGGCGCTGGACACCACCACTGACCTGACTGCCGGCGGCGAGGCGGTGACGGCCTTCGCTCTGTCCCTGCTGCGCAGCGAGAGGGCGGCGACGGAGGGCGTGCTGATCTCGCCGGTGTCCGTGCTGAACGCGCTGGGCATGGTGGCCAACGGCGCCGGCGGCGACACGCTGAAGCAGCTGGAAACGGCGGCCGGCATGAGCCTGAACCAGCTGAACGACTTTCTGTACACCTACCGTATGAGCCTGCCCGCCGCCTGTAAGAGCTGCACCGTTTCTCTGGCCAACTCCGCGTGGGTGCGGGAGGATTTCCGTGTGGAGGACGATTTCCTGCGCAGCTGCGTCAACTACTACGGCGCCGAAATGTACCGCTCCGCCTTTGACGGCAGCCTTGTCACCGATCTGAACCGCTGGGTGTCCCAAAAGACCGACGGCATGATCGACCGGCTGCTGGAGCAGGCGCCGGATGTGCTGACCATGCTGTATCTGGTCAATGCCGCCTGCTTCGATGCCCGCTGGGACACACCCTACACCAAAGCCGATCTCCGCACCGGCCTGCCCTTTACCGCCGCCGACGGAACGCAGCAGACGGCGGACTACATGACCGGCACGGAGAGCATCTACCTGTCCGGCAACAACGTCACCGGCTTCGTGAAGCCCTACGACGGCGGGAAGTATGCGTTCGTGGCGCTTCTCCCGGACGAGGGTGTGACGCTGGAGGACTATCTGGAGAATCTTACCGGCGAGCACCTGTACAAGCTCATCACCGACCACCGCAGCGCCGATGTGCAGGTCTCCATTCCCAAGTTCGACGCTCAGTCGGAGCTGGAGCTGGAGGAGCCGCTGAAGGACATGGGCATCACCGCGCTGTTCAACGTCTCCACCGCTGATCTGCGGGGCATCGGCAGCGCGCCCAGCGGCAACAATCTGTACGTCTCCTCCGTGCTGCACAAGACGTATCTGGAGCTGGACGAAAACGGCACCCGCGCGGCTGCGGCCACGGTGGTGGAGGCGGTGGGAGACGCCCTACCCTCGGAGGACGTCAAGACGGTGACGCTGGATCGCCCCTTCCTGTACATGATCGTGGACACCCACGCCTGTGTGCCCCTATTCATGGGCACCGTCACGTCAATGGAATAAGTGAAAAGAACCGCAAAAAAGAACCGCCTTTGGGCGGTTCTTTTCGCTATCCCAGCAGGCACAGTATCACGCCGTATACCACGCTGGCGGCGGTGCCGAACACGATCACCGGCCCGGCCACGGTGAACATTTTCACCGCCGTGCCGGTGATAATTCCCTCTGCCCGGAAGTCGATGGCCGGGGACGCCACCGCGTTGGCAAAGCCGGTGATGGGCACCAGCGTGCCGGCACCGGCGTACCGCGCCAGCCGGTGATACAGTCCCAGTGATGTGGCCAGCACCGACAGGAACACCAGCGTGACGGACGTGGCGGCGGACGCATCCGCCTGCGTCAGACCCAGCGACTGCCATCCGGCGGAGATCAGCTGCCCTACGGTGCAGATAGCGCCGCCGATCACGAACGCCAGCGCCGTGTCCTTGCCTATGGGGGAGCGGGGCGACAACTGCCGCACCAGCGCATCATATTCCTTCGGCGTCATGTCATCACATCCTTTCCTGCGTAATATGCGCCGCTTTTGCGCCTGCTATACTTGTCAATCGGGGCGAAAGCGGATATAATAGCCTGTGAAACGAGAGAGGAAAGGAAGGTGTCAGCCATGTACGACCCCGCGCATCCCTTCGGGCGCAAGGCCATCCAGCTGGCGGTGATCGACCCGGTCAGCTGCACCGGCTGCGGCTGGTGCGCCATGTTCTGCCCCATGAAGTGCATCGACCAGCGGCCGGACGGCATCTATGAGGTGCGGCCGGACGACTGCATCGGCTGCCGCAGCTGCAAGGTCAACTGCTTCTACGGCGCCGTGACCATGCTGCCGCCGCAGGTACGCTGACATGAAAAAGGAAAAAGCCCCGCTGGGGCTGTATATCCATATCCCCTTCTGCCGCCAGAAGTGCGCCTACTGCGATTTCTACTCCCTGCCCAGCCGGGAGGACAAAATGGACGCGTACACCGACGCACTGATCCGCCATATCCGGGAGGTAGCGCCCCGCACGGAGTCCCATCGGGTGGACACGGTGTATTTCGGCGGCGGCACCCCCAGCTATCTGGGGGCGGAGCGGCTGCGCAGCATCCTGCGCACGGTGATGAAGGGCTGTCCCGTCACCCGTGACGCGGAGATCACGCTGGAGGCCAACCCGGACTCCGCCTGCGACAGCAAAGCCCTGCGTACCCTGCACCGGGCGGGGTTCAACCGGCTGTCGCTGGGCGTGCAGTCGGCGGATGACGGACTGCTGCGCGCCATCGGGCGTATCCACACCTTTGCGCAGGTGCAGCAGTCTGTGACGGCGGCGCGGAAGGCGGGCTTCAGGAACATCAGCATGGATCTTATCTACGGGCTGCCGGGGCAGACCATGCAGCAGTGGGAGGACACCCTCTCCGCCGTGATCGCCCTTGCCCCAGAGCACATCTCCTGCTACGGCCTGAAGCTGGAGCCGGGCACGCCGCTGTATGAGCGGCGGCTGGAGGAGACGTTCCCCGACGACGATGCGCAGGCGGACATGTACCTCTACGCCGTCACCGCGCTGGAGCAGAACGGCTACGGCCAGTACGAAATATCCAACTTCGCCAAGCCGGGCTATGAGTCCCGCCACAACCTGAAGTACTGGCGGATGCAGGAGTACGCCGGCTTCGGCCCCGGCGCGCACTCCGACTTCGGCGGCGTGCGGTATGCCTACGTCCGGGATCTGGACGGGTACATAGGCGGCAGGCTGATCCTCTCCGAATCGGAGAGCGATGCCACATTGGCCCGCGACTACGAATACGTCATGCTGTCCCTGCGCACGGCGGAGGGCATCGACCGCCGGTATTTCGAGACGACGTACCGCCAGCGGTTCCAGCCCATGGAGGAGCTGTTCCTGCAATATGAGCGGGCGGGGTTGGCCTGCCGGACGGAGAACGGCTGGCGGCTGACGCCCAGAGGCTTTCTGGTGTCCAACAGCATCATTGTGGCGCTGGAGGACGCGCTGGCGCAGCAGAAGCTGCGCCGGGAGCAGGCGGTGGCCAGCGGCAACTACCGCGTGATCTGAGAAAAGGAGCCGCCCGCGCCGAAAGGGGAAATTCGTCCGTGCCCCTTGACAAACGGTGCCGTTTTGCTATAATAAACGGGTATTCCGTTTGCGAGCGTGCTGGAATCGGCAGACAGGCAAGCTTGAGGTGCTTGTGTCCGTAAGGTCGTGTGGGTTCAAGTCCCATCGCTCGCACCAATAAAAAAAGACACGCTTCAGCGTGTCTTTTTTATTGGTGCGAAAGCGGTCTGCTGCGCAGACCGTCGCCTGCGGGCGGGAATTGAACGCGAAAGGAACCCCTGATGGGTTCCTTTCACACTTTCTTCCTTTCCGAAAACATAAATCTCCACGTTCATCTATAGTGTAGTGAAAACACAGCAAAAAGAGACATCCGAAGGGATGTCTCTTTTTGCTGCCTGCGGTTATTCCGAAGTGCAGGGGAGCCCGGTCAAGGGCTCCCCTGCACGCATTTTACCCCTTCCGTATCTGTCCCTGAATGAGGCGGGTGACGGTGTCCGCCAGCCAGCCCACGGAGGGCAATCGCTCCATGGCTGCGCCGTAGATACGCCGGGCGTCCGGCGCTTCCCGGTCGCTGCCGGAGAACAGGCACACGGGCGTGACGCCGTGGAGCCGCAGGGCGGCGGCCTCCGCCGCCGTGTCGTCCACGCCCCGCTTGCCGGTGTAGGCGTGGCCGCCCAGTCCGCCGGGGATGCGCTGGTCGTCGTTGGGGCTGGCGTCGGACAGCACCAGCAGGAGCCGTTTTTCTCCCGCTGTCTGCCGCATGAGCCGTCCCATGGCGCGCAGCGCCAGGCCGTCCCGGTTCCATCCGGCGGACACATAGTCCATCACCCGGTCGTTCTGCTCCGGATGGTCGTAGTCCCGCAGGATACGCAGCACCGTGCAGCCGCTGACGGAGCAGAAGGCCGTCACCCGCACGGGGATGTGGCAGCGGGTCAGGCTCTCCACGATGATGTATGCCTGCGCCGCCAGCTTCTCCTGCTGCTGGTTCTGGGAGGCGGAGCCGTCCAGCAGAATGTCCACCGTCAGCTCGCCGGGGTCGCCGGGCTGACGGCGGGTGAACACCCGCTCATCGTCCAGCGCCGCCGCCCGCCATGCCAGCGCAGGGCACAGGGCACCGGCGCGGCACAGGCCGCCGTCGTCCTCCTGCTTCAGCAGGAGGGTGTTGTGCAGCTTCTGGGTCAGGCGGGCGATGGTCAGCCGGTTCTGGGACAGCTGCGACTGGTAATAGGCGCGGTTCTTCTCCCGCTGACGGCGGAATTGCTCCGCGTCCCACGCGGCCTCCGGGCTGGGAGGGCGCTGGGGCGGCGTGCCGTCGGTAACGTGCAGGCGGCAGTTCTTGTGGACGCCGGTGCACAGAGCGCGCTCCATGTCCGCCAGCTGGGAGGGCGTCAGCAGCGATACGCCGAAGCAGTCCTCCACATAGCGCCGCAGGATCGGCTCCGGCGTGCGCCCCTGCAAAAAGCTGAGCAGCGTGGGCTTTTGCAGTCCGCCCGCACCGCCTGTGCCGCGGCTCAGCGCCCGCAGACCGTTGGGACGCACGAACCGCACGCCGCCGGAGGCGTCCCGCTTTCGCCCGACCCATGCCGCCCACTGGCGGTCGGTGGCGCTGCGGCGCGCCCGGCGGAAGTGGGTATAGAGGATCTCCTCCGTCCGGCGGATGAGCTCCGCCTCCGTGGGCTTCAGGGGCGCGGCGATGTCCGCCAGCACCGGGACAAGCGCCTTGTCGCAGGGCTGTCCCAGCACCTGCTGCGCCCACGCGCGGCGCAGCGCGCCATCGGTCATGCCCTCGGCGGGCGGCGTGTCCCGCAGCAGCGTTCGGGCGTAGGCCGCCCGGAGGTCGGGCAGGATGGGGCGCTCCTGCGCCCCGCGGCGAAACACCGCGTTCTCCAACACCAGGAAGAACACATCGGTGTACAGCCCCTCCTGCACGGAGCGGTGAAAATCGTTCAGAAGCGGGCGGAACAGGTCGAAGCGGTAGTACCGCCCGGCCAGACCCAGCACTGTGTTGCCGTATAGATCGGCGTCGCCGCCGCCGTCGAACACCAGCAGCTCCGGCTTGGTGTCATAGGCGCCGCTGCCGTTCCAGACCTGGTTTTCCGCCCGGCGGGTCTGTATGTCCTGCCTGTCCATATCAGCCGAACAGCGCGTCCCGCCCGGCGTCTCTGGGCAGGCGCGCCCACACCGCGTCCGCCACCAGCTGCCGCTCGAAGGGCTCGAACGCCTTGTTGATGATGCCCATCTCCAGCGCCCGGCCGGAGGGGATGCCCCTTTCCACCAGATGCAGCGCGGACAGCAGCCCGCGCAGATCCAGCGCCTTGGTGGATATCTCGCCGCTGTCGCACTTCTGCCGCAGGTCGCGGAACAGCTGGGTCAGCTGCACCGCCCACTCCTGCTTCAACGCGGGGAAGCTGCGGCGCAGCAGCTTTTGCAGATTCTCGTCGGAGATCACGGGCATGTCCACCACCACGAAGCGGCTGACCAGCGCCTCGTTCAGCTCGCGGGTGCCGGCGTAGCCGTAGTTCATGGTGCCGATGAACCGTGTGGCATCGTCCAGCTCGATGCGCTGGTAGCCGGGCACATCGATGACCCGCCGGTGATCCAGCGTGGCGTGCAGCACGGCCAGCGCCTCGTTCTTGGCCATGTTCACCTCGTCCAGCACGCCGAAGCCGCCCTGCCGGGCGCAGGAGCAGATGGGACCCTCGCGGAACACCACCTGTCCGTCCTTCAGCGTATCCGCGCCGATCAGCGCCGCCGCGTCCACATTGACGTACATGGACACATCCCACACGGGACGGCCGAACACCGACGCCAGATTTTCCGCCAGCACGTTCTTGCCGGTGGCCTTGGGGCCAGCCAGCAGCACATGCTGACCGCACAGCAGCGCCGCCGCCGCGCTCTCCCATATCTCCCGGCCGTAGTAGAGATACCGCGGCACAGGCACGCGGGCGGCGGCCTCCTCCGTCAGCGGGTGCGCCGCCCGGAAGCGCCGTATCTCCTCCAGCAGCCCTGCGTCCACGCCCTCGTCCTGTAATTCCTTCCAGATATCCATACGTCCACCTCACTTGCGCATGATGTATGATGCCGTATTATAAGCCCACCACGCGTTAAGTGACCGTTAAGGATATGGCCGCGCCCGGTTTTATCATATTTCCGCCGCTGCGCCCATATAGATAGTCCAGTAACTGCATGGGAGTGGTGCGTTATCCGAGACGACTTGGAGCAGCGAGCCAGAGAGCTGGCTCTGTACCTGATAGAGAACCGGACCACCGTCCGCGCCGCCGCCAAAAAGTTCGGCGTCAGCAAATCCACCGTACATAAGGATCTGTCGGAGCGTCTGGCCGCCTGCGACCGGGTGCTGTACGGGCAGGTGAAGGCCATTCTGGACGAGAACAAGTCCCAGCGGCATATCCGGGGCGGCATGGCCACCCGCCGCAAGTACAAGGGGATATAAAGAGACCGGCTCGATGAGCCGGTCTCTGAGGCTGTCAAAAAACTTGCCCGGTTACAAGTATCGGAGGGAAGGATAGTGTGAAAGGGAACCGTCAGGGTTCCCTTTCGCGTTCAATCACCCGCCGCAGCGACCAAAATCGCAAAATAAAATACTGTTTTTTATTTTGCGATTTTGCCTCAGCTTGTCAAAAAAGTCCGTTCGGACTTTTTTGACAAGCTGAGATATCCCCGCACGCTGTGCGGGGATATCTTTTTACATTTTATTCATACATTTTGGCGCATTTTGTCTGAAATGTGTGGTACAGACATCTTGCAAAAACTGTCTGAATCTGCTATGATACAGACAATGAGGCAGTTTTTGCACAAAGAGAGGAGCATGGGTATGTCACAGACCACCCGTATCGCCATCCGAAAAGGCTTTTTGGAGCTGCTGGAGCAGCGGCCGCTGGACAAGATCTCCGTGGTGGACATCGCGGAGCACTGCGGCGTGAACCGGAACACGTTTTATTACTACTATTGCGACATCTACGCGCTGGTGCGCGAGGTGCTGGAAACGGAGCTGGACAGCGTGCTCAACGCCCAGCCGCCCTGCGAGAACTGGTACCAGCTGACCATGCGCGTGACCAGCTTTGCCAGAGAAAACCGCAGGCGCGTGTACCACCTGTATCAGTCCAGCCAGCGGGATCTGCTGGAGAACGAGTACTATCAGGTGGTGTTCGGCGCGGTGGAGAAGCTGGTGCGGCGCACGGCGGGGGATCTGCCGGTGGCGGAGGAGGACATCCAGTCGCTGGCGGCGCTGTATACCGCCACGCTGGTGGGACTGCTGCAAAGCTGGCTGCACTACGGCATGAAGCACGACGAGGAGCGGTTCGTGGAGCGGGTCGCCCGGCTGACGGACGGCACCATGCGGCGGGCGCTGGAGCGCAGCTGCGGGGAGGAAACGCCGTGAGCGGCTTCTGGCGCTGCGTGGTATACGCGGTGGTGCTGGCGCTGGCGGCGCACCCGCTGGGACAGGCGCTGCCCCGGCGGTTTCATCCGGAGCGGCCGCCCTTCCGACCGTGGAAATGGGAGAAAAACGGACGGATATACAGCAGGCTGGGCATCGAAAAATGGAAAAAGCTGGTGCCGGATATGAGCCGCCTGCTGCCGGATATGGTGAAAAAGGAGCTGCCCGGCAGCGGCGCGGTGACGGCGGCGCAGGCGGACACGCTGGTGCAGGAGACATGCCGGGCGGAGGTGGTACACACCGCCTCCTGCCTGCTGGGGCTGGCGTTTCTGCGGCTATGGCCGGGCGCGGGCGGCGCGGCGGTGCTGACGGTGTGGGTGCTGCTGGCCAATCTGCCCTTTATGGTGATACAGAGATACAACCGGCCGCGTCTGGTGCGGCTGGCTGCGCTGCTGCGGAAGCGGGAGCAGAAGAAAGGAGACACAAGTGCGCGTACTGATACTGACCTGTAATACCGGCGGCGGCCACAACGCGGTGGCGGCGGCGCTGAAGGAGAGCTTCGAGAGCCGGGGCGCCGGGTGCGACGTGATGGATGGACTGGGGTTCATCTCCAAAAAGGCGTCCAAGTTCGTGTCCAAGTGGCACACCCGCTTCTACCGGCGCTATCCGGAGCTGTACAAGGCCGGGTACATGTCGGCGGAGAAGGATCAGGGGATGGATCGCCGGGACGGGCCGGTGTACCGGTATATCGCCCGGGGCGCGCGGCGGCTGGGACGGACGATCTACTCCGGCGGCTACGGCGCCGTGGTATGCGTCCATGTGATCCCCGCCATGATGATGACGGCGCTGAAGCAGAGCTGGCGGGACTGCCCGGTGTTCTGCTTCGTGGCTACGGACTACACCTGCAGCCCCACGGTGGGCGCGTGTACGCCGGATATCTGCGTCATCCCCCATGAGGAGCTGACGGAGGAGTTCGTGGCCTGCGGCATCGACCGGGAGAGCATTCTGCCGGCGGGCATCCCCGTGCGGCGGGTGTTCCGGGAGCAGGGCGACAGAGCCACGGCGCGGAAGGCGCTGGGGCTGCCTGCGGAGGGGCGGCACATCGTGCTCATGAGCGGCAGTATCGGCTGCGGCCCCATGGGGGACGTGGCGGAGGAGCTGGATATACGGCTGGAAAAGGGGGATTTTGCCTCGGTGCTGTGCGGCAGCAACAAGCAGATGCGCTACGCGCTGGAGCTGCGGCATCTCTGCCGGGTGGAGGCGGTGGGCTTTACCACACAGGTGGCGCTGTATATGGACAGCGCCGACGTGCTGGTCAGCAAGCCCGGCGGCATCAGCATCACCGAGGCGGGAACCCGGGGCGTGCCGCTGCTGCTGGCGGACATGGTGGGCGGCTGCGAGACGCGGAACCAGGAGTTTTTCACCGCCCATGGCTGGGCGGAGAGCTGCCCGCCGGCGGATATGGCAGCGGCGGCGCTGAAGCTGCTGCCCGATGAAAAGCGGCGGCAGGACGTGGTCAGCGCCCAGCACCGGGACTTTGACGGCCTGGCGGCGGAGCGCATCGCGGAGGCTGTGCTGGCGCGCTGCGGAAAGTAAAAGCAAAAAGACCGGCTTAGGCCGGTCTTTTTGTCAGACTGTCAAAAAAGCCTGTCATTGCGAGCCAGTCCGCGCCGCGAAGCAAGTGCCCTTGGGGTACAGACTGGCGTGGCAATCCGTTTCCAAAATGCACGATTCCGGCACTTTTCCGCAGATTCCCAGCTAAAAGGTTACGGATTCCCACACCAGTGACATCGGTCACTGGTTCGGAATGACAGGGGCGTGGGTTTATCGACACGCTGGCAAAAAAAGACCGGCTATGCCGGTCTTTTTTGTATGTCAGGTCAGGGCGCGGATGGCGTGCAGCGCGGCGTCCACGTCCGCTTCGGTGCTGGCGAAGCCCAGCGAGAACCGCACGGTGCCCTGTGGGAACGTGCCCAGCGTCCGGTGCGCCGAGGGCGCACAGTGCAGACCGCAGCGGGTCAGGATGCCGTATTCCGTCTCCAGCGCGTAGGCCGCCTCCGCGTTGTCCCGGCGGAGGAAGTCTACGGAGATAACGCCCACCCGCCGGGAAAGGTCGCGGGTACCGCACAGGCGAACGTGGGGGATGTCCTCCAGCCCCTGCAAAAAGCGGCTGCACAGCGCCATTTCGTGCTCCCGCAGCGCCGGGACGCCTGTCTCCTCCACGAAGCGCAGCGCCGCCTCCCAGCCGTAATAGCCGGGGAGGTTGGCGGTGCCGGATTCGAATTTATCCGGCAGATAGTCCGGCAGATATTCACTGTCCGAGGCGCTGCCGGTGCCGCCGGCGGTCAGGGGCGTGAGCCGCTGCGCCAGCTCGTCCCGCAGCAGCAGCGCACCGGTGCCGCCGGGCCCCAGCAGTCCCTTGTGCCCCGGCACGGCCAGCGCGCTGAGCCGCAGCGCCGAAAAGTCGATGGGCAGGTGCCCCGCCGTCTGCGCCGCGTCCAGCGCAAAGGGCACGCCGCGATCGGCGCAGATCCGGCCGATGGCCTCCGCGTCCTGCACGGTGCCGCAGACATTGGAGCCGTGCGCCATGACGACCAGCCTCGTGTTGTCCCGCAGCAGACCCGGCAGGGCGGCTGCGTCCGCGAAGCCCTCACCGTCGCAGGGCAGGCGGCTGACGGACACCTCCGGCAGCCGCAGCAGGGGACGCATGACGGCGTTGTGCTCCATGCCGCTGACGATGCAGTGGTCGCCGGGTCGCAGAAGCCCGGAGATCAGTGTGTTCAGGGCAAAGGTGGCGCCCGGCGTCAGGATCACGCGGGTGGGCGGTTCCGGGAAGCGGAACAGCCGCGCCAGACGCTGCCGCAGCGTCAGCGTCACCAGCCCGGCCTCCTGCGCGGCGGTGTAGACCGAGCGGTTCACATTGGCTCCTACGCAGTCCAGATAGTATTTCATCCTGTCGCTGACGCCCTGCGGCTTGGGAAAGGACGTGGCGGCGTTGTCGAGATAGACGGTGTTCATGGCGCACCTCCTTGTGTTCCCGGTCATCATACCACAAAATTTACGGCTTGTCACGGGGTTGACAGGGCGGGGCAAGTGCTGTATAATAGCAGCGCTATTCTTGAAAAGAAATAACGAGAAGGAGAACATCACATGAAAAAAGTAAGTTGGATCGTGGTCATCGCCGGCGCGGTGGTCGGTCTGGCCGCCGTGGTGCTGACCCATCTGGGCAACCCGGCCAACATGGGCTTCTGCATCGCCTGCTTCCTGCGCGACATCACCGGCGCGGTGGGCATGCACAGCGCGGCCAAGGTGCAGTATGTGCGGCCGGAGATCATCGGCCTGGTGCTGGGCGCGTTCATCATGTCTGTGGCCACCAAGGAGTTCCGCGCCAAGGCCGGTTCCTCCCCCGCCACCCGCTTCGTGCTGGGCGCGTTCGTGATGATCGGCGCGCTGGCCTTCCTAGGCTGCCCGCTACGCATGGTGCTGCGCATGGGCGGCGGCGACCTGAACGCCGTGGTAGGTCTGGTGGGCTTCACGCTGGGCATCTTCATCGGCATCCAGTTCCTGAAGAACGGCTTCTCCCTGAAGCGCGCCTACCCCGTGGGCAAGGGAGAGGGCGGCGTTCTGCCCATCGTCATGACCGGCCTGCTGATCCTGGTCATCGCGGTGCCCAGCCTGTTCAAGTTCAGTGAGGAAGGCCCCGGCAGCAAGCACGCTCCCATGCTGGCAGCGCTGCTGATCGCCGTGGTGGTGGGCGCTCTGGCGCAGCGCGCCCGTCTGTGCATGGTGGGCGGCATCCGCGACGCCATGCTGTTCAAGGATTTCAAGCTGCTGTACGGCTTTGTGGCCATCTTCGTGGTGGTGCTGGCCGGCAACCTGATCACCGGCAGCTTCAAGCTGGGCTTTGAGCTGCAGCCCATCGCCCATAGCAGCCAGCTGTGGAACCTGCTGGGCATGGTGCTGGTGGGCTGGGGCAGCGTGCTGCTGGGCGGCTGCCCGCTGCGTCAGCTGATCCTGGCCGGCGAGGGTAACGGCGACAGCGCCGTGACCGTGTTCGGCATGATCGTGGGCGCGGCCTTCGCCCACAACTTCGGCCTGGCCGGCAACGCCGACGCCATGAACGAGGCCAAGGAGATCGTGGTGGGCGGTATCTCCACCAACGGCAAGATCGCCGTGTGCCTGGGTATCGTCATCATGCTGGCCGTGTCCCTGTGGAATATGCCCAAGCGCGCCGCTGTGAACGCGGCCGCCGTGAAGTGAAAGGAGCGGAACGATGGTCGTTGATGCAAGAGGTTATTCCTGCCCCATGCCCGTGGTCATGGTGCAGAAGGCGGTGAAGGCCGACGCCCCCGCCGCGCTGGAGGTGCTGGTGGACAACCAGTGCTCCGTGGAGAACGTCACCCGTTTTGCCGAGAACAGCGGGTATAAGGTATCCGTGGCGGCGGAGGGACAGGACTTCCGCCTGTGCCTGAACAAGTGAGCGGCTATATCGCCACGTTCCACACCCATCTGTCCGCCCTGCTGACGTGCCAGAGCCTGACGGCCTGCGGCGCGGCGGCGCGGATGATGCCCGTGCCCCGGAAGCTCAGCGCCTCCTGCGGCACCTGCGTCAGCTATCAGGCGGACAGCCCGCTGCTGGAGCAGATGGACACGGACGTGGAGCGTGTGTTCGCCGTGGACGGCGACAGCTACACGCTGCTGCTGGAAAATGAATAAAAAGCGCAGACGGTCTTCCCCCGGATGACCGTCTGCTCAGCTTGTCAAAAAAGTCCGAACGGACTTTTTTGACAAGCTGAGGCAAAATCGCAAAATAAAAAACAGTATTTTATTTTGCGATTTTGGTCGCTGCGGCGGGTGATTGAACGCGAAAGGGAACCCTGACGGTTCCCTTTCACACTATCCTTCCCTCCGATACTTGTAACCGGGCAGGTTTTTTGACCGTCTGCTGCTTTTTTGTTTGCGCTTTCTGCACAACACGCCCCTTGCATTTTGCGGAAAGTGTCGGTATAATTGTCAAAGAAATGGCAATTTGTTCACAGGCAGGTCATACTTGTGTAGTAAGATGAAACTGCCGAAAGGAGGGCGTCTGCCTATGATGATCGAAAAGAGCGGTACCATCCGCCTGCGGGACATACCCACCACCACCCGGCTGACACAGGAGGAGCAGGAGCTGGCGGCGGGGATGGTGCGGGTGACGCACCTGTACCGCAGCGCGCTGAAGGTGGCCGTGACGCAGATGGAGATACTGGACGAGGAGTTCGCCCGGCTGTATGACCACTCGCCCATCCACCATATCGAGTACCGCATCAAAACGCTGGACAGCATTATCGACAAGCTGCACCGGCGGGGGCTGGAGGTCAACATTGACAATATCTACGCCCACATACAGGACGTGGCCGGGATCCGGGTCATCTGCAACTATCTGGATGACATCTACTACCTGCGCTCGCTGCTGACCCGCAGCGAGTCGTACACTGTCATCCGGGAGGTGGATTACATCAAGGCGCCCAAGGAGACGGGCTATCGCAGCCTGCACCTGATCGTCAACGTGCCCATCGTCATCAGCGAGGGTACCATGGTGCTGCCGGTGGAGATCCAGCTGCGCACCATCGCCATGGACATGTGGGCCAGTCTGGAGCACGAGCTGCGGTACAAGTCCGACCGGCAGTTCACGGAGCAGGACGCGGCGCGGCTGCGCCTGTGCTCCGACGCCATCAGCGAGATCGACCGGGAGATGCAGGACATCTATCAGGGCAACGAGCCTAAATACCACGCATGAAAAAGAACCGCCGCAGGCGGTTCTTTTTTGCGTGATGGGAAAGAGTTCCTGTATGGGACGGCGTCCCCGACGTCCCGTCAGCGCGGCAGCGCCGCGCTGTCATTGCGAGGCGCGAAGCGCCGCGGCAATCCGTTTTCTTTTTTGGGGGGAGACGGATTCCCACGCCAGTGACGCGGTCACTGGCTCGGAATGACGGCGTTGGCGGCGGGGTGAGGGCACCCCGCCCTACGGATGGGCATGGCATTCCGTCCTGTAGGGGACGGCGTCCCCGACGTCCCGTCAGCTGTTGTGCCGGTTGATGGGACGCCGGTACAGCAGCCGCAGCAGCTTTCTCCGGTCGAAGGGAATCAGCGGGTAGAGATACCCCTTGCCCACCAGCGGCTTGGTGGTGGCGATGAGCACCAGCGTCAGCACCACTCCGGCGGCGAAGCCCCACCAGTCCCACAGCCAGATCAGCACCAGCAGCACCATGCGGCACAGCTTGGTGGCGTAGCCCATCTCGTAGCTGTGCTGGGCGTAGTTGGCCACCGCCACGAACGCCATATACACCAGCACCTCCGGCACCAGCCACCGCGCCTGCACCGCGAAATCGCCCAGTATCAGCGCGCCCAGCATGCTGAAGGAGTTGCTGAGCACATCCGGCGTGTTCAGGGACGCAATCTTCAGCACGTCGATGATCAGCTCCACCAGCAGCAGCTGGATGATCAGCGGGACGTAGTACTCGTCCTGCACCAGCAGGAAGTGCAGGCTCTCGTGGAGCGTGTCCGGGTTCTTTACCAGCAGGTACCACAGGGGCGTGATGAACATGGTCAGCAGCAGCACCAGCGTGCGGATGACCTGCAAATAGGTGCCGATCAGGGGCGGAAAGTAGTAGTCGTTGATCTCCTCGTTGAACCGCAGCAGCGTGGTGGGCAGCAGCAGCGCGGCGGGAGAGTTGTCCACCAGCATCACCACGTCGCCCTCCATGATGCAGGCGGTGGCTACGTCCGGCCGCTCAGTATACCGGACGGTGGGAAACGGGTTCCAGAACTGCCGTGGCGCGATGGCCTCTACAATGGACTCCTGGCTCATGGCGATGGAGCCGGCCTGAAGGTGCGCCAGCTTCTCCCGCAGCTCCCGCAGAAGATCCTCATCCGCCTCGCCCTCCATGTAGCACAGCGCCACATCGGTGGCGGAGCGCTCCGGCAGTTGGATCCGCTCCAGCCGCAGGTGGGGATCGCGGATGCGCCGCCGCAGCAGCGCCGCGTTCTGCATCAGGTTCTCCACGAATCCGTCGTGGCTGCCCCGCAGCACCCGGCTGGTGTCCGGCTCCTCCACGGAGCGGGTGGGAAAATGCTTCACGTCCAGCAGCAGCCCGCCGGTGAAGCCGTCGATGACCACCAGCGTCTTGCCTGCGAACACGCCCATGATGGCGTCGTGCCGGTCTGTGACCGGCTGGGCATCGCAGGCGGAGACGTACCGGCGGCAGAACCGCTCCGGGTCGGACAGCTCGTCCAGCGGGGGCAGCGATTGCCACCCGGCGATGACCCGCTCCAGAATGTCCTCCTGGGCGTAGCCGTTTACCACCCACAGCCGCGCCGCCCGTCCGCCGATGGTCAGGTCGCGCGCCGTCATGTCGAAGCACTGCCCCACGCCCAGCAGACCGTCCAGCGCGGCGGTCTTTTCACGGAAATCCTTCGTTGTCACCTGTTTGCCCTCCTGCGCACCGTTTTGGGGTAGTATGACGCGGGCGGGCGTTTTTATGTATGCGGGGGACAGGCTCTGCATACCATGGGTGAGAGGGGGTGGGCGTATGCGGAAATATGCGGCGGCGGGGCTGGCGCTGACGGTGCTGCTGTTCGGCGGGGCGTATCTGGCGGCGGGAGGATCGGCGGCAGAGCCGGAGCCTGCCGCGCCGGAGACGGCTGCGGTGCATCACGACCGGGACGTGACGCTGACCATACAGGACGGGGATACGACGGAGCAGATGACGCTGGAACGCTATCTCACCGGCGTGGTGCGGGGCGAGATGCCCGCCTCCTTCGAGATGGAGGCGCTGCGGGCACAGGCGGCGGCGGAGCGCAGCTATGTGTACTATCAGCTGGCGGCGGGGCGCAAGGACGCCCACCCGGACGCGGACTTCTGCACCGACCACACCTGCTGCAGCGCCTACCTGTCCGAGACGGCGGCCAGGGAGAAGTGGGGCGGCGACTTCGCCCCGTGGAATACACGGGTGGAGCAGGCGGTCAGCGACACGGACGGGCAGGTGGTGCTGTACAACGGGCGACCCATTCTGGCGGTGTTCCACTCCTCCTCCGCCGGGCGCACAGCCGCCGCCGGGGACGTGTGGAGCGGCGATCTGCCCTATCTTGTCAGCGTGGACAGTCCGGAGGGGGAGGAGACGGTGCCCAACTATTACAGCACCGTGACCTTTACGGCGGCGGAGGCAAAGGAAAAGCTGCTGGCGGCGCACCCGGAGCTGAAGCTGTCCGGCACGCCGGACAGGTGGTTCGGCGCTGCGGCGGAGAACGGCTCCGGCCGGGTGGAGACGGTGTCCGTGGGCGGCACGGACATCGAGGGCACGGAGCTGCGGCGGATCTTCGGCCTGCGCTCCGCCTGCTTCACCGTGGCGGCGGACAGCGAGAGCGTGACCTTCCGCGTCACCGGCTACGGCCACGGCGTGGGCATGAGTCAGTACGGTGCCAACCAGCTGGCCAGAGAGGGAAAAACATGGCAGGAGATACTGGAGTGGTACTATACGGGCGCCACGGTGGGAAATGCGTGACAAGTACCGGAAATTGTGGTATAATCCTACAGCTATACGGGATATTTACAGTTTGTTCAGGAAAAGCATATCCCGCGGGTTGTACAATATACGCGATACTAACGACACTACCGGGAGGAAAGCGCAGATGGCACGCAACATTCTCGTGGTCGAGGACGACCGCAATATATCCGACCTGATCCGCATGTATCTGGAAAAAGAGGGCTTCGAGGTGCGCAGCGCCTACGACGGCGGCAAGGCGGTGGAGGAATACGACAAGCAGGCGCCGGACATGGTGCTGCTGGATATCATGCTGCCCGTGATGGACGGCTGGGCGGTGTGCGCCCATATCCGGGAGAAGGGCAAGACCCCCATCATCATGCTCACCGCCAAGAGCGACGTGGGCGACCGCATCACCGGGCTGGAGATGGGCGCCGACGACTATCTGGTCAAGCCCTTCGAGATGAAGGAGCTGATGGCGCGCATCAACGCCGTGCTGCGCCGCAGCGAGATCCCCGAAGACACCAAGAAAAAGCTGGTGTTCGACAAGCTGGTCATCAATCTGGACAGCTATGAGCTGCTGGTGGACGGCAAGAAGGTGGATACCCCGCCCAAGGAGCTGGAGCTTTTGTACCATCTGGCCGCCACGCCCAACCGGGTGTATACCCGCAACCAGCTGCTGGACGAGGTGTGGGGCTTCGACTACTTCGGCGACAGCCGTACCGTGGACGTGCATATCAAGCGCCTGCGTGAGAAGATCGAGAACGTCTCCGACCAGTGGGAGCTGAAGACTGTGTGGGGCGTGGGCTATAAGTTCGAGGTCAAATGAGCGGCGCACGGGAACGGATACGCCGCGTGACCGGCAGCCTCTACTGGCGGCAGTTCATGCTGACCGCCGGTATGGTGCTGCTGACGCTGGCGCTGCTGGGTGTGTCCTTTTACGCCCTGAGCTATAACTACACCCTGTCGGAAAAGCGGCAGGAGATGCGCGACCGCGCCGTGCTGGTGGCGCAGCTGTCCGTGGACTACTTCACCGCCGGCGAGGATGCCGAGCGGGATCAGGAGGACGCTCTGCGCTCGCTGGCGGGGGTGGCCTCCCGGATGACGGACGTGGACTTCCTGATCTGCGACACCGACGGCAATGTGCTGCTGACCACCGACGGCGATCTGGCCGGACAGACCATCACCGTACCGGCGGACATCACCGGGGCGGTGCTGGGCGGCGACCGGCTGTACGAGGGGCGCAGCACCGTGGGCGTGTATGAAAAAAGGCAGTTCGTGGTGGGCGTGCCCATGACGGACGCGGAGGGCAACACGCTGGGACTGGTGCTGGCGGTGATGAACAGCGCGGAGCTGACGCAGATGTGGCGCTCGTTCATCGCCCTGTTCTTCATGTCCAGCGCCATCATTCTGGTGCTGGCGTTCATCACCAGCTTTGTCACCGCCATGCGGCAGATACAGCCCCTCAGCGAGATGGTCAAGGCCACCCGCGCCTACGCCGCCGGCGATTTCGACGTGCGGATGCAGGAGACGGGGGACTGCAGCGAGATCAGCGAGCTGGCGGCGTCCTTCAACGCCATGGCGGACTCCCTGCAGGAGACGGAGCGCCAGCGCCGGGACTTTATCGCCAACGTGTCCCACGAGCTGAAGACCCCCATGACCACCATCGCCGGATACACCGACGGTATTCTGGACGGCACCATCCCGCCGGAGAAGGAGCGGCAGTACCTGCAGATCATCTCCGACGAGAGCCGCCGCCTCAGCCGTCTGGTGCGCCGGATGCTGGACATCTCCCAGATCCAGAACCAGGAGATGAGGAAGGAGGAGTTCGACCTGTGCGAATCCGCCCGCATCGCCCTGCTGTCCATGGAGAAGAAGATCACGGACAGGGGACTGGATGTGGACGCGGAGATACCGGAGGACTCCGTGATGGTGCAGGGCGACCGGGATCTCATCACGCAGGTCATCTACAACCTGCTGGAAAACGCCGCCAAGTTCGCCACCCCCGGCTCCCAGCTGTACCTGGGGCTGACGGTCAACGGCGAGAAGGCCTATGTCACCGTCCGCAACGCGGGCGCCACCATCCCGGCGGAGGAGATACCCCTGCTGTTCGAGCGCTTCCACAAGTCGGACAAGTCCCGCAGCGAGGACAAGGACGGCTACGGACTGGGACTGTACATCGTCAAGACCATTCTGGCGCAGCATAAGGAGCAGATCACCGTTACCAGCGAAAACGGCTTCACCGCCTTTACATTCACCATGCAGATGGCGCACTGAGCGCCGCGAGAGGTACGACTATGCAGGACGAAAACAGAGAAGAACAGATGCCGGTACCGGGCACGGAGCCGGCGGCGCCCCCGGTGCAGCCGCCCGCAGAGCCGGAGGAGGTGGTCAGCTGGTATGTGCGCCCCGACAGGGCGCGGGAGGTGCAGGACTGCTATGTGCAGCCGCGCCCCATGCCTGCGGCCGCCATACCCAAGGCCGAGCCGGAGAAAAAGCCCCACAGCCGCCGGGGATTGTGGATATTCCTCATCGTGCTGGCGGTGCTGGTGGGCACGGTGCTGGGCGTGGCCGTTGTGACCGCCCTGCGAAGCGGCGAGCCGTCGGACGGCGGCTATGACGGCGGCGAGGACGCCAGCAGCATCGTGGACATCTTCGGCGGGGATATCCCCACCATACCCCGGGCGGATATCGACCCCTCCGCCCGGTTCTACTGCCAGGACGCGGCGGAGGAAAAGCTCACCATCCAGCAGGTGTACGCCGCGGTGAACCCGGCCACCGTTCTGGTGGTGGCCGAGATGGGCGAGAAGGCCAGCATCGGCACCGGCGTTATCCTGACGGAGGACGGCTACATCGTCACCAACGCCCATGTGATCGCCGACGGACAGTCCGTCCTTGTGGTGCTGGCCGATGCGCGGCAGTACGAGGCGGAGCTGGTGGGCTTCGACTCCGCTGAGGATCTGGCGGTGCTGAAGGCGGTGGACGCGGAGGATCTGCCCACCGCCGCGCTGGGCGACAGCGACGAGTGCTGGGTGGGAGACACCGTGTACGCCATCGGCAACCCGCTGGGCGTGGAGCTGCGGGGCACGCTGACCCAGGGTATCATCTCCGCCATCGACCGCCGCGTGACCATGGACGGTAAGGCTATGACCATGCTCCAGACCACGGCGGCGCTGAACAACGGCAACTCCGGCGGCCCGCTGATCAACGAGTACGGGCAGGTCATCGGCATCAACACCATGAAGATGAGCAACAGCATTGCTGATGCCGAGGCCGCCACCGTGGAGGGGCTGGGCTTCGCCGTGCCCACAGGCCGGGCGGTGACGGTCATCAACGACATTCTGGCCACGGGCGCGTTCCACGGCATCCCCTCCATCGGCGTGTATGTGGCCGAGGAGCAGCAGCCGGACGGGACGTACCGCCCGGTGATCGACTCCGTCACGGAGAACTTCGGCGCGGAGGCCGCCGGCCTGCAGCGGGGGGACGTGATCCTGTCCGCCGACGGTACGGCTGTGTACAGCAACTACGATCTGCTGCGGGCGCGCCGCGCGCACATCGTGGGCGAGACGATCACCCTGACGGTGCAGCGGGACGGACAGACGCTGGACGTGGAGGTCTATCTCTACCCGGTGGTGGAGGAATAAGCTGAAGGTGGCAAGGCTTTCGCCTTGCCACCTTTTTATCTGTGCGGAAGCTGTAGGGGACGGCGTCCTGCAGTGGAGCGCAGCGGAACAAATGCCCTTGGGGTACGACGTCCCGTTGGCGCGGCCGCGCCGCGCCGCCCTCGCCAAAATCCGATTCCTATCCGCAATATAGCGGGCGAATTATACGGAAAGTTGTCATAAATCACCATTTCCGGTCGCGCCACAGCTGCCGCAGGGTGATGCCCGCCGCCAGCAGCAGATAAATTCCGAAGGGGCGGCGCAGCAGATCCGTGTCCACCGCTGCGGCCACCAGCGCCCCGGCGATGGCTGCCGCCGCGCCCCAGGGTATGGCGCTGCGCAGGGCGTCCTTTTCCAGCAGCCCGTTCCGGGCGTGGGACACCACGCCCATAGCCGCCGTGGGCAGGAAGTACAGCAGATTCACGGCGGCGGCCTGCTGCTGGGGCACGTCCAGCAGCAGCGTCATCACCAGCAGCAGCAGCGTCCCGCCGCCCACGCCCCAGGCGGACAGGATGCCCGCGCCGAAGCCCGCCGCCAGCGGCAGAAGCCAGTCCGTCACAGCAGGTACCTC
>OJKC01000651.1_pt1 | contig 27293 bp, 16 predicted proteins | sample 1596401 | NCBI WGS metagenome assembly OJKC01 (sample SAMEA4350162, study PRJEB24818) | metagenome | biome: human; feature: gut; material: faeces | place: Denmark | collected 2013-09 | reverse complement strand
CGCTGAAGTATCAGCAGACGGACGGATTGAATACGGTGCTGCCCATCGGGACGAGGAAAATCAACGCGTTCCGAACCCTCACCACGGAGAGCCTGGCGGTACTGATGCCTTTCAAGGTGCAGGAGATAATCATCATCCCTGCTATGATAGAAATTGACGATGTTGTGAGCGATAGTTTTCGAATCAATCTTCTGACTTATCGTTTTCGCCCGCAGCTTGCCCACCTTCAGCGGTTTCAGGACAACTGTTTAGCTTTGGCTGGTTTTCAGAACCTTCATCCGCCGTTTCTTCCGGAACACATGAGACGACATTATCTTTCTCCTCGACAGGAGGGGCGGCCAGCTCGGACATGATTTCCTGCTCGTCTGATTCTGAGTCTGCATCTGCTGTAGTCTCTTCATGGATAGGCTGTCCAATCTCAGATGGAACAGCTACCTCTTCTGAAGGCTCTAAGCAATCCTCAGATGATTCTCCTGGCATAATCGGCAGATCATCGTGCTTCTCAACAGCTACAGCCTGCTCTGGCTGTTCCTTCTCTGAAGACAGAGAGAAAGTCATGAACTGGATATGTTATCTTGTTGACCAGATTGCCAGGTTTTGGGGAGGAAATGATAGCAGTTTCGTAATTTTCAGTCAAATCTAAATAATCCGCCTTTGAAAAATGTGGATTGTATTAAAGGCCGGCTCTTTATTATAGCGCTTTTCTCCATTCACAGTGAGTTACTTACCAAGGAAGATGCTGTAAAGGTTCTGCAGGTTGTAGATGATGCCGTAGCATCAGAATTCGTTAAAAAGATTATAGGCGCAATGGCTCGCGCTGCTAGAGTGGGCATGCAGAAGCCCAATGAGCAACAGACTACAGCTTCAGCTGAACGAACTGATGGAGATAGGTCGGGGTATGAACTGCCTGAAGAATTGAAGGGTTTGTTCGTGGTGTACAACAAGCTCGTCCAATTCATTAGAGATTCTCACATTGATCCGATCCGTAAGCCAAATTTCTCCTCTCTACTTCCTTCAGTTTTTTTAGCAGATGATTCTCCATTTCTGCTATGTACAGCTGGTGCTCCAACTGCGCAATTCGGATTTGCATCTGCTCCAGTTCGCTCCGCGGTTCTTGCTCATGCTTGCGCTTGCCGCGGCGATCCTCCAGCCCCGATTCGCCCGTCTCCCTGTATTTCAGCGTCCATGTGCGAGCCTGGCTTCGGCTGACTTCTTGCAGTTCGTTGTTACTGCGGCTTTCGGATTCTCCTACTTCCCGTCTGCAAGACCTCCCCGGCTTATACTATTTCCAGATTCACCTGCGCCATCTGCTTGCGCCTTTTCCGTTCTGGCATCCGGTCGTTCCATTTAGCGTAGCGCTGCTACGCTGCATTCCACTCCCGTTAGCCAGAGCGAAAAATTCGCGGCGCATCTTGGCGCATTCTCATTTGGAAATAGTATTAGTTGTTGCTCATGCCGGGCGCACCCCAGAAAAAGCTGCCGAGGATTTGCTCTCCTCGGCAGCCTTCCCTTTAGTCAATCGCCGTAATGGTCGGCACTGTCCATGTCTTGAGTGCCTCCATATCCGGCGTATAGATGCGCATAAACAGATGGAAACCGCCTTCCCCCACCGGAAGCCAATTGGTCGTGTCTGCTGGCGCGTCCTTCGACAAAATTACATCCACAGAGCCGTCGTCATTTCTCTTCAAACCCGAACGGTCGTTGATGCAGTAGCGGTCGAGCAGATTATCGGTGAGGAAATCATCGTCACCATATGCAGTGATCGACCAGAAACCGCCGTCAAGCACCTGCGGATCGCTTTCAAGGTGGAGAATGTAGGACTTTTCACCCGTCAGAGGATTCCCGTCGGCATCCTTTTCCGTTTTGGGGTACAGTGCGATTTCCACCGTATTCGCCCCAAGTCCGGCAATGGCTACCAGCGCACGGTAGGCATATTCCGTACCAAAGTCTCCGATTGGCGCGCCGAAATAGCTCCACTGCCCCAGCTGTTTTGAAAACTTCATTCCCTCTGCCGCGAGCTTCGGCCGAAGCCCTTGCAGCATTTCCCGCCAATTTGCCTGAATATCTCCGGTCAAAACAGATGCGTCAAATTCCATGCCGGGGCCAACGTGAACGGCCGCGAGTTTTTCAAGTATTTCCGCATCAGCGGCGGACGGCGGATTGTCTTCCATCAGCGTGTTTGCTTTGTTGAAGAATGTGACAGGATCCAGCGACAGTACCTTGTTGATGGGGACATAGCTGTTTTCCTCCCGATAGCTTCCCTTCGGAGGCTGATATGCTTCTCCGCTCAGGTAGACAGAAAGCGGTAAAAGCTGCATCTGCGCCTGAATGGCATACACATTCGGAAGATCCGCCTCTCCGGAAAGTACCGTTCTGGTAATGGCCCACGCCATAGCGGTAGGAACATCAATGCGGGTCACATTGTCCGGCAGGTCGCCCTTCCAAGTTGAGCGCGTGATCGCATAGACTCCAGCCCGGTCAAGGACAGCGACGGTATTTGTCCATGCGTCAAGCACCTGCACCTTGCAGAAGCGGTCTGTTTCCGGATGCACATAGATCATCGGCTCTTCGCTCAGGTCATACCACACCTGCGTGTAAATGGTGTCCACATTCGGCGTCACCACGTTTTTGAACTGCGCGTTAGCCAGTGCCACACCGTGCATGAACTGATTAACAGGCGCCTTGCCGGGTGCGGCTTCCTCCGTATTCGTTGCGGAAGTTCTCGTCGCGTCCATCAGCACCAGCGGGAATGCATAAATGTAAGCCTCCTCAATGGTTTTCCACACATCTTCGGACGACGAGACAGCCTCCGCCTTGACACTCCATGCGCAGCCGGACAGCAGCATCGCCATGCAGAGCAGAATCACTGTGATTTTCTTCATCTTTTTTCCCTCCTATAACGATTTTTCTTACGGCTCGATGATATTGAAATACAGGTCAAAAGCGGCCATACTGTCACAAAACGCTTGGAACAGCGCCTTATCGCCCTTTTCAACGGTGATGAGCTTGTCGATATTTTCCTGATTTCCGCTTGTGATGGCAAGAATCCCGATTCGGGGGGTAGAAATCGTCAGGTCTGCCTCATCTGAGAGCGCATCCTTATAGTACAGGAGCACGCCATGGTGAATCTTCAGCAGATAATCGTCGCCATCCGTCAGCTTGAGGTTGATGGTGAAGGAACGATTCTGGAGCTTTTCCGTATCCATGATAATGCCCATGTAATCCAGCATTGTCTGCGCGTCCATCCCCTGGGCGGTGGTACCAACGCCAAGTTGGGCTGCCTTCGGGTACAGGCCGGTGCCATTCCGCAGCTCAAATGCTGCCACAAGATAAGCGTTTCTCCATGCGCCCGACTCTGCCTGATAGCCAAGCTGCTCCAGCGCATCGGCGCACAGATAGCGCGCTTCCTTATTTTCCGGGTCAGCATATACCAGCGTATTCGTTATCTGTGCGACCCACTGATATTCGCCCTTTTCATAATCGGCACGTGCCATTTCAAGCACCTTGTCCGTGTCGCCAAGATACTCCACAAGTTTTTTGGCATATTCGCTCGGCGTCAGTTCATCCAGATGAATCGGGTTTGCATCGTACCAGCCCATGTATTTCTGATAGACTGCCTTGACATTGTGCTTCAGCGTACCGTAATACTGCCGGGTATACCAAACCTTTTCCAGCTCCTCCGGCAGCCGGATCATGGAGGCAATCTCCGTGGAGGTATAACCTTCGTTGATATACAGGAGGGTCTGATCGTGGATGAACTTATAGATGGCAGCTGTGTTGGTCATGTATTCGTTGACGGTTTCCTTGCCCCAATGCGGCCAGTTGTGCGCCTGAAAAACAACCTCGGCGTCGGGGAACAGCGACTGTGCCTCGGTGATATAGCGAGCCCAGCCATTCGCATCCCGCACCTCCGCGCCGCGCAGCGTGTAGAGATTGTGCATGGTTCCGCTGCAGTTTTCCGCCATCCAGAGGGCTTTGCTGTCGGGGAAATAGGTATTCATTTCGGCGGGAGATTCCGTTCCCGGCGTCTGCTGGAAGATAGCGGTCACGCCATCAATGGTTGTTTCATAAATCGAATCCGCAACCTCGAAGGTCGGCGCGATATAACCGACACCGGTCTGCACTGCGGTCAGGCCAATGCCCACCGAAAGGCGTCCCTGTTCGCCATAGGGAAGCATGGAGCCGTACTGGAAAAACGCCCGCCGCTTCATTGCCGTGCCCACAAAGACATTTTCCTTCATTACCGCGTCCGTAAAGCCTTTCGGCACAATAATTGCGGTCTTGCCGGATGCAATCTGCTCGTCAAGCGGCAGGCTGCTATCCGCAGCATCTTCGGGGGCAATCAGCCCTTCAATGCCGCCGTAGTGATCCACATGCGCATGGCTGATGACAATGGCGACAATCCGCGCATCGCCCATCTTGGAGCGGAAGAGTTTCAGCGCTTCCGCTGCGGTATATTTGCTGCTGCCGCAGTCCATGATAATCCATCCGTGTTCGCTGCGGACGAAGGTAATATTGGAAATATCATAGCCGCGCACCTGGTAGATGCCGTCAGTAACCTCAAAGAGACCGTAAATGTGGTTTAGCTGCGTATTCCGCCACAGGCTGGGGTTGGCGGTATCCGGCGCGTCTTTGTCAAGAAACGCATATGCGTCCTGCGTCCACACGATTCTCCCGTTCTCGCCACGGAGATTCAGTGTGTCCGGTGCGGCGATGAAACCTCGTTCCGCATTCTCAAACTCCGACGTATCCTCAAAGTTCAGGAAGTCGTATACCTGCCGATTGACCTCAATGGTGCTTTGGGTTGCCGGCTTCGTCTCTGCATTGAACACGGCGGCAGTGTCGCTGCTTTTCTCGGCACTGGCGCAGACCGTCAGCGTGGCAGCCAACATGGTCGGCACAAGGAGTAAGCTTAGCAGTTTCTTTTTCACAGGTGTTCCTCCTTTACTCAGACAGATTTCCCCATAGGGAACTGCTACGAAAGATGACATTGCTCACCTTCCGTCCTTTTCTGTTCTTATGTTTTCAGTGTAGCATAACTTTGTTTGAATTGCAACATACCTTGCGTGAACATCGTACAATCCTGCGCGAATGACGTTTTTTCTTTGCGTTGAATCTTGCATTGCATCTGAAAACATGGTATTCTGTAATGGTATTATAATGGTGGAGGAAAAAGCTATGAGCTTCGACGATATTTCCGTTATTTCCAACCGCAGGCATATCAGCTTGCTGACAGAGGACATTCTTTATATTCAATTGTCAGGCCGCCAGTCGATCATCCATTTTTCCGATGGCAGAACCTACGAAACCTATGCCACCATCCATGAATTAGAAAGTATGCTTGGCAGCGGCTTTATCCGCGCCGACCGCGCCACGCTGGTATCTATTAAGGGTATCCACGACATTGGAAAGGAGATTGAACTCGTCAACGGAGAAACGCTGTATTATAGCTGTCGAAAGAAACGAGAGCTCAAAGAACAGCTGCGCGCCGGACGGCGGCAGATTGCGCAGAGTCTGTCTGACAGCGACGCGCCCACCACACAGGAAGAATATCAGCGGCACTATGCCAGCTATGACAGCGCGCCCTTTGCGTTTACCGACATCGAGATGGTGTTCAACGAGGAGCGTGCCGCTGTGGACTGGATCTTCCGCTACGGTAACGATGCACTGGCTGAAATCGAAAAAACGCCGCTGCAGCAGCTCATCAACCACTCTTTCGGCAGCATTTTCCCCAATATGGACGAAAAGTGGCTGCGCGTCTACGAGCGCACGGCGCTGTTCGGTGAAACGCTGGAAATTGTATATTACAGCCCGGAGATTGACACAAAATTGAAAATCATCAGCTTCCCCACTTTCAAAGGGCACTGCGGCTGTATGCTGTTCAAACAAACGGATATTCAGACGGTGGTTGAGTACGCAGCGCCATAACGAACTGCGCAGATGCGTATCCCTGCTCTCAATTTCAATTCTTTTCTGCACGCAAACAGGCGCTGGCAAGAATCTCACCCAGCCAGCGCCGTTTTATATTCAGCTTTACTGCCGCTGCACCGAAATTGGCTCATCCGTCAATTCCACCGTCTCGCCATACACCTGCACCGCCAGTTTGTCCCCCTGCGTCAGCTGGAACACGGTCTTGTCCGCGCCCATGCTGATTGCAATCACACGCCCACGGTACATGACCGAGAAGGTCAGCCGCTTCCAGCGCTCCGGCAGACGCGGGGCGAAACGCAGCATCGTGTCATCGCTGCGCAGACCTGCGAAGCCGTAGACGATGTTCGCCCATGCCATCGCAATGCTCGTGATGTGCAAGCCCTCGCGCGTATTGCGGTTATAGTTGTCCAAATCAAGGCGCGTCGCGTAGCCGAAGAAATTGACTGCCTCGTCCATCTTGTCCAGTTCTGCCGCCAAAATGGAGTGAATCGCAGGCGAAAGAGAGGATTCGTGAATCGTGCGCGGCTGGTAGAAATCGTAGTTGATACGCTTCGTCTCGGTATCAAAAGACGAATTGTAGAGGTAGAGGAACATCAGCACATCCGGCTGCTTAATCATGTCTGTGCGGTAGATGCGGTCGTACGCCCAATGGTCGTAGAGCGGGAACTCGCTGACCGGAATGCTGTTGATGTCCGTGTGCGGCAGCTCAAAAAAGCCGTCGTGCTGCTCAAACAAGTGATTGGGCGTTTCCGGAATGTACATATTGTCGGCAATGTGCCGCCATTGCGCGGGTTCATCCGGTGCAAGCTCGACTTTTTCGCACAGTGCCGCGTAAGCCTCCGGCGCATCCGCCCGCATTGCATCCAGCACATCCGCCGCATAGTGCAGGGCGCGCATCCCCATATAATTGGTATACGCGTTGTTGTTGACCATCATGTGGAATTCGTCCGGGCCCATCACGCCGAAGAAGCCGTATTTGCCGATTTTCTCGCTGAAGCCGACGCGCGTCGCTTGGAATCGGGCGATTTGCAGCAGCATTTCCGCGCCGTAGCGGTACAAAAACGCCTTGTCGTCCGTCAGGTGGACATAATGCCAGATGCCGTAGGACACCGCCGTGCTCGGCTGCAATTGCAGGCTTGCGTGCTGCCAGAGCGGACATGCCTCGTCACCGTTAAGCGTCGCAATCGGGTAACATGCGCCCTTGCAGTCCAGCATTTTTGCGCGCTCCAGCGCCATCGGCAGCGTGTTGTAGCGGAAAAGAAGGAGCGATTTCGCGGCTTCCGGGTTCGTGAAAAGGTAGAACGGCAGGCAGCAGGATTCCGTGTCCCAGAATGCATGACCGTTGTACGCCTCGCCCGTCAAGCCCTTCGCGCCAATGTTGTGGCGCATACTGCCGCCGTTGTAGGTCTGCGCGAGCTGGAAGGAGCAGAAGCGAATCCCCTGCTGTTCCGCTGCGACGGCTTCCGCCATGCTTTCATCTTTCGGCTCAATGCAGATGTCGGACGTGTGCCAGTAAGCATCCCAATACGCACGCTGTGACGCCTGTGCGTCATCGAGCGAGACGGCTTTGCTCTGCGCCATCGCGTCCTGCCCGCTCTGCCAGAGGTCGTCCCCCTGCTGACCGTTGAACAGCACGACGACGCGCTTGTCGATTTGCACGGCTTGCCCCGGCGCAAGCAGAACATCCGCCGTCGCGGTGACGGTTTTGCCCTCGGCGGATGTGGTGGATTCGCCGGGCAGCGTCAGCCATGCGCCGCAAAACTCCTCCTGATTCGATAGCGTCGTGCGGGACTGCGCCATCAGGCAATCCGGCTTCGCGTCGATGCGCGTCTCCTGCCAGAAGCACTTCTGCCGCCCTTCATGTACGACGTCGAAGGACACACCGGACGTGACTGTCGCGCTGCCCGTGAAATTGAGCGCTTCGAGCGTGATGCGCTGGTACGCGCGTTCGCGGTGCACCATATCGAGGAAGCGGAGGAAGGTCAGGCGGATTTGCTTGCCGCTCTTCGTCGTCCAGAGGAAGCGGCGGGTGAGCGTGCCGGCGCGGAGGTCGAGTTCGCGGGTGAAGTCAGAAAACTGCGACTGCCCCAAATCGAGCGTTTCGCCATCGACGGAAATCGTCGTCATCAGCCATTCCGCCGAGGGAATCATGAAGTGCGTTTTGTCGATGATGCCCTTATAGGAGCGGCTCAGCTTCTCCATATCATAGATGCCATTGGTATACGCTCCGCGAAGGCTATCGACATGACCGCCCTCATCAAAGCAGCCGCGCACGCCGATGCTTTCATTGCCCAGCGAGAAGATGGATTCACTCACGCGCGCGTAGGCGGGGTCGAAGCCCTGCTCAATGACCTTCCACGGGTCTACTTGGAAATATACGTCAGCGGCTTTTGCCATTGTGCGTCCTCCTGTCGGTTCTTTCTTTTTGGCAAGAAAGAAGTAGAAGCTCTTTTTTTCGGTATTGCAGGTTGTCTTCTTTTCCGTGAATGGGCTGTTAAGCAAGTTCCAGAGGGCAATGAAAACAGACGAAGTCTGCGCTCGCCCTCTGGACTCCTTCGGCGCCTCCCATGTTACTGGGTGACTATCGAAGTTTTTTATAATGTCACCCCTTGATGCCCACAGACACGGCGTTTTCGGTCAGCTGCTTCTGGAAGATGAAGAAAAGGATGATGGGCGGAATCATCGAGAAAACGACGGAGCGCATCATCGTGTCGGCGTTGACGGTCTGTTCCGTGCTGAACACGAACAGGCGCACCATCACCGTTTGCAGCGCGCTGCCGCGAAGCACCAGATACGGCAGGAGGAAGTCCGACCATGCAGCGTTGATGGCGAAAATCGCAATCACGGAGCAAATCGGCTTGGACAGCGGCAGGACGATGTAGAAGAACGTTTGCAGCTGCGTGCAGCCATCAATCCGCCCGGCTTCAATGATGGACGTCGGCAGCGATTCAAAGAACTGCACGAACAGGATAACGTACATGGCGTTCGCGCCATAGCTCAGCCAGAGCGGGACGAACGAGCCGCCAAGGTTCAGCTTCTGGATGTTCATAAACAGCGGCACGATGCTGATGGTCGTCGGCAGGAGCAGGGAGAGCATGACGAGTTTCTTGACGATGCCGTAGCCCTTTGGCTTCAAAATCGCCAGCCCATAGCCCAGCAGACCGTTGAACACAATCGCGCAGACGACGCTGCCCGCGACGGAAATCAGCGAGTTAAGGTAGTTCTGCGCAATGCCCAGCTGCGACCACGTTTTCGCGAAGAGAGAAAAATCGAACACCTCCGGGAGCAGTTTGACGGACGACATGAACTCCTTCAAGTCCTTGAAGCCCGCCAGCACAACCCAGATAATCGGGAAAACCGCGATGACCGTCATAATCAGGCAGAAGAAGATGATGAACCCATACCCAACCCGGACAGACGCGGAGTGCATATCGTAGTCCCGGATGACGCCGGTGCGCTGTGCTTTTGCCATATGCGTTCTCCCTCCTTAATCCCAGTCGGATTCTTTGCGGTCGAAGTAGGAGTAAATCGCCGTCATGACGAGCAAAATCAGCGTGACAATCACCGCGACGGCAGATGCCTTGCCATAGTTCATCGAGCCGCCGAACGCGTACTGCCACATCAGCTGCATCAGCGACAGGGACGCATTATCCGGGCCGCCCTTCGTCAGCACCATCGGTTCATACATAATCTGGAACACGGAGATGATTTGCAGAATCAGCAGCGTACCCGCGAGCTTCTTGATGGCAGGAATCATGATGTGGATGATGCGCTGCCAGATGCCCGCGCCGTCAATCGCCGCCGCTTCGTACAGCTCCGGGCTGACACTGGACATGCCCGCCATGTAAATCAGCGCCGTCGCGCCCGCGCCCTTCCACGTCGCAATCAGGATGATGATGGGGACGACCCACTCCGAGCGCGTCAGGTACGTCTGCGGCGCAATGCCCAAGTGGCTGAGCAGGATGTTCAGCACGCCGGACTTCTCGCCGGAGAAGAACGTCGACCAGAGGATGACGACCGCAAGGCCCGGCAGCATGTTCGGCAGATACGCCACCGTGCGGAAGAAGCTCTTGCTCCGCACCGTCTCCCCAATCAGCAGCGCCAGCACCATCGGCAGAAAGAAGCCCAGCAGCAGCGACCAGAACGTGTACGAGAACGTGTTTGTCAGCGCCTGCAGGAAGTCATCTTTGCCCATGACGCTGATGTAATTTTTGAAGCCGATGAAGTTCACCAGTTCGATGTTGCGCGTCTTATACAGGCTCATCACCACGCTCTCGAACAGCGGTTCCCAGACAAAGAACAGCATCAGCACGAGGCTCGGCAGCATAATCAGCCAAGCATTGAGGTGGTCAACCGTCCGTGCGCGCAAGCCGACTTGCGCCTTTTTTCTGCTCATAGGCGTTCCTCCATGCTTCCGTTGGGCTTTTTCTTTGATTTTGGGTCAAAAGAAACCGGCATTGGCTGACCGCTGCCGGAATCTTTTGTCCAATCAGGAATTAGTAATCGTTGATTTCATCATCCAGATACTCCTGGAAGGAATCCTGCGCCTTTTGCAGTGCCTTGCGCACGTCCGCGCCCTCGCGGGTGATGACGCGCTGAATTACTGCGGTCAGTTCGCGGTACAGCTGCTGCGCAAAAACGGGTTCTTCGGAACGCAGCGTAATCGTGCCCTGCGTGATGGAATCGAAGAAGTCGTTGTACAGGCGCATATCCACGTTGCAGTATTCGTCAATAATCGCCTGCTTCGCCGCGTTGTAGTCCTCATCGTTCCACGCGCTGATGGCGGGCAGAACCGGAGCGCCGCGGTCGCGTTTGGCGGCATAGTCCGCGCGCATCCCCTCGATAATCTGGTCGTTCAGGTAGGGCATCTTGCCCAGCACCGTCAGGTACGCCATCAGCGCCGTCGCCTGATCATCGGTGATGTTCGGCGCGAACATGTAGCAGGTGCCGCCCGCCAGCGCATAGCGTCCCGCGTCGCCCGCCGGGAACGGAATCAGCGCGAAGTCCTCCACCGGCAGACCCTTGTTGGAGGTCGGCTGGTCAACCGAGTCATCCGCCGCGAAGTTCATCGCCGCTTCGCCCGTGCCCAGCAGAGAATGCGCGCCCGCCCAGTCGGTCGTGGTCGCGTCGGCATTGAGGATGTTGTACTTCCAGCGCAGGTCGCGGATGTACTCCATCGCCGCCACGCACTCATCGGATGTGAAGTTGCACACCCAGCGGCCGTCTTCATCCTGATATTCCAGCGCGTTTTCGCCCACGCAGCCGAAATTCCACGCGATATTGGTGAACAGCCAGCCGCCATACGTCTCGCTCGCCGGGAATACCAGCCCCGCCTTGCCCGTCTTTTCGCGGATAATCTGACCGTATTCCGCCACTTCCTGCAAGGTCTTGGGGTAAATCGGCAGACCTTCCTCGTCCACCAACCCCGCCTCGCGGAACAGGGCGACATTGATGTGCATACCCAGCACATAGCCGTCGCGCGGCAGACCGTAGATGCGACCGTTCTCGTCGGACAGCATTTCGAGGTACGACGGGCTGAACTCATTCAGCACGCCCGCGCGCTCCAGCGCATCGGTCACGTCGCCGACAAGATGCTGGCTGATCAGCAGCTGCGGGTCGGTAAACGGCGGCTGGAAGATGCTCGGCGCCGTGCCGCCCTTCGCCATCGGAACGTAGCTGCTCAGGGTGTAGGAGTAGTAATCCGGCACCAGCGTCACGTTCGGGTACTGCTTCTTCATCGTTTCGCGGTAGCTCTCAAAGAGCGCCTTTTCCGCCTCCGCCGCCGTATACGCGGGCCAGTTGCCCAGCGTAATCGTGCAGGTCAAGTCCGCATCAACGACCTCTTCCGCCATCGCCAGCGGCAGCGTGCCCAGCATCAGGCACAGCACCAGCAGCATGGAAACCAATTTCTTCGACCCTCTCATGGGAAAACCTCCTTCACGAGTTCATGGCGTATTTTCGTCAGGTTTAACGCTCAACCTTGTCTCTATTATAGTGTATCAAGCCCATTTTGTCAATCCCGTTTCGAGATTTTTTTGAAAAGAAAAGGGGCTGCTTCGGAGAAGCTGTGTCCCCGAAGCAGCCAAAGGAATGTATTATTTGCTTTCCTTGAAAACGACCATCAATCCCTGTGCATTTGCCCAGTCAATCACCTGCTGATTTTCCGCGTCGCAGAGAATCACCGGATGGCAGCCGCTGAAGGCATCATCCGCCAGCGTTTGCACACTGTTCGGGATAATGACCAGCCGCAGTAACGTACAGTCTGCAAAGGCGCGCTTTCCAATCGCAGTAACACCATCCGAAATATTCACCTGCTGCACCTGCCACATGCCGACAAAGGCTTCTTCCTCAATTGCCTTCAAATTCACAGGCAGCTGCAAAATATGATCCGATGCAATCACATAGCCGTTATCCAGCCATGTGCCGCAAATCTTGCAAACCATGTCACTTATCCGCCCATTTTCCGTCGATGTTGCAGGCTGCACCGTCTCAATGTACGGCGTATGCGGTATGTCGATGCGGCTCGTAACATAACTTTGTTCCGATTCCACATAGTTGTCCGCTGTCTGCGCAATGTAGAGAGCATATCCCAGGTCGCAGCGAAGCGCCGAGAGGTCAAGCGTAATTTCGCGCTTGCCGTCCGGGTAAAGTTCTGCACGATCCTCCACATAGAAGTGCGTTATAGGAGCACTCGATATGCCGTCTTGCGGCCAGAAAATCAAATCCAGCTGCGCATTCTCCGGGAAAATGTGCGAATCCGAAAGCGTCAGCGTCAGCTTGTTGTCCACCAGCTCCGAAACATCCAGGATGCGCGGCAGTTGACATTCCAGCACCAAGTCAAATTCCGTCGGTGCCAGTGTGTTAATGTACTGGCTCAGGGTCGGGGTGAAGGTCGCATGATAGACCTTTCTGCCAGTAATGGTCTGTTTCTTTTCTATATTTTCTCCCCTTTCTATGGTGAACAGCGCCACGTTTGCTTCTTCGGTGCCTTCCGTCAGCGTCAGCGTGCCATCCACATTCCAGTCGCACAGCATCGCCGTGTATTCCGGATCATCCAGCCGCACTTCCGCGCCATACGGATAGAGCGTCTGCGTATTCACCGTCACTTGCGCATACTCGCCCGTCAGGTCGTCACTGAGCCAGTAGCCGTTGTTTGTGCCAATGATAGTCGGCTCAAATTCGCCCTGTGCGTTCTGCCAGTCCAGCGTATCCATATGCCGCCCTGCGAAGTCCAGCACATACGCATAGCTCGTATCCATCAGCTCCTCAATCGGCTGAACTTCCGCATACACCAGCTTCTTTCCCTCTGTAAAGGACGCAGATGCCTGCGCCACAACCTCCGCCTCAATATTCTTGGAGTACGCCTGATAGAGGAAGGTCTGGTCGTAGTTGTCGCAGTCTTTCACTTTCGGATCATCCCCAAACGACAAGCGATACGTTTCTCGATTGAGCATGAAGTATCTCGCCTTTCCGAAATGCTCCACAAAGGCAGGATGCGTGAAATACCATTGCCCATCAATCTGAATCATATTCACGGCATCGCCGTCAAAATAAGAAACAAACACCGAGCTTTGATCACCAATGCCCTCGCCTTCAACGATGCCCTTCGCATTGAAGTAGATATCATTGGTAACATTTGCCGCGTTCAGCAGTGCTTTGTATGCAAATGCCCAGCCCCAGCGCGTACCTTTACGCTGGACAAGCACCATTTTGCCGCTATATGTGTGCGGCAGCATGTCTGACAGCTTCGTTTCGCTGAGCATCCAGTCTACCAGCGCTTCTGCTTTCTGATAGTCGGTCATGTCATCCGTAATCACCTGCGCGACAATTTTTGCTGCCAGCTGGTCAGCCGTGCCGAGGTATTCTGCCGGAATCGACTCATCCAAATGCACAGGAATCTGATGCGCCAGCGCGTATTGATGCGCTGCGCTGCCCGACGGCGTGTAGAATTCCACAACCGCTTCGCTGAACGCATCATCCGCAATTTCCGTAACCGATGCCGGAATTTCCAGCAGCAGCATCGCGTTTCCAAATGCATTTGCGCCGATGCGCTCCAAGCCATCCGGCAGTTTCAGCGCTGCCAAAGCAACATTGCCGTGGAATGCCTGTGTGCCAATGCTGCGCACACCCTGCGGGATGGTAAGCGTCTGTATCCGCGTGGCCTGCGCAAACATCCCCTGCGGGATTTCCGTCAGTGCTTTCGGCAAATGCACGGACAGAATGGCATAATTCATCCACATCGGATTGATGCCGATTTGCTTCACGGTATCCGGGAAATACATGGACGTAACGGACGTGGAAGCAAACGCATAATCCCCGACCGTTTCCAGCGAATCGCCCAGAGAGAAGGACGGAATTGCTTTGCAGACGTTGAATGCCCGCTCGCCGATGTACTTCACATGCGGCAGAGAAACGCCCTTCTGCTCCGCCGACGGCGAAACGCGCTTCAGTTTCTTGCAGCCATCAAATGCATAGTCTGAAATTTCCGTCAAATTCGGCGAAATATTGATTTCCTCAATGTTTTCGCAGCTCGTGAAGGCATGTTCGCCAATGGACTGAATGAGCGCACCGCCGTTAATAGTTTGAAGCGCCTTGCAGCCGCAGAACGCACTGCTCTCGATGGTCGTAACAGTGCTGGCGAGCGTTGCTTCCGTCAGCTTTGTGCAGCCAGTGAACGCTTCACTGCCAATCGTTTCGACACCGGGTGCAACTGATACCTTTTCCAGATTTTCGCAAGCAGCGAATGCCCCGGTACCAATACGCTTTACATCTCCGGGAATGGTAATCGAGGTCAAACCGCTTTGACGGAATGCTGTTTCTCCAATTTCCGTTAGGCTTTCAGGCAATTCCACAGTTTGGAGCTTGCTCGCGTTCCAGAAGGCACTCTCCCCAATCTTCTTCAAGCCATTGGGGAGCGTCAGCGAACGGAGTTCTTCATTATAATAGAATGCCATGTCCGCGATTTCGGTCACATTCGCCGGGATAACAACTTCAGCAATCGGAACACTTCGGAATGCTTCTTTTCCGATCGTGGTCAACGCAGCCGGGAAGTTAACATCCTTCAAGGCAAAGCAGCGTGCAAACGCAAGGTCTCCTATGTTCGTTACCCCATCCGGCAGATGAATGCTTTCCAGCGACTTGCAGTTTGCAAATGCTTCATAGCCGATGCTCGTCACACTGTCCGGAATTTCAATAGTTCTCAGGGACGTACAGTCCTTAAAGCCATGCACGAACGTGATGTTCTTCGGCAAAACGACCGTAGTCAGGGACGTGCATTCCGTGAAGCATCCGCCTTCCATGCGGAAAACCTGCGGCGGCAGAATTACTGTCTCCAAATTTTCGCATCTTGCAAATGCCCACTCCATCAAGTCAAAGTCCTTCGATGTGATTTCCACAGACTTCAGCTGATGGCAATCAGTAAATGCAAAACTCCCAACGTGAAGACCCGGCTGCGAAAGTTTCAGCGATGTAATGCCAGTATTACGGAATGCGTGGTAGCCGATTGACTCCAATTTTTCCGGGAATTCTATATCGTTCAGTGCTGTACAGTTTGCAAAAGCAGATTTTTCAATAGACGTGCAACTTTCCGGCAATTCAACTTTGACCAATGCACTGCAATTCTTAAACGTTTCCTCTTCAATACGTTCTACTCCATCAGGCAGTACCACATTTGTAAGCGCTTCGCAATCAGCAAATGTGCGAGATGCAATTTGCAGCTTTTGCTGAGTAAACTCTATTGACTGCAATCCTGTATTGCAGAACGCTTCCTTGCCGATGCTTTCCAGCTTATCAGGAAACTCAACGCTGCTGAGCGCTGTGCAGTCCTTAAATGCAGCATCGCCAATACTAATGCAGCTTTCTGGCAACGTTATGCTTGTCAATCCTTTTCTACCGCTAAACGCTGTTTCACCAATCGTTGCAATACCTTCACGAACTGTAACATGACCTGTAATGGAGGCGTTGACGAATAAGATGCCATTTTCCTGTTTGTCATACAAAATACCATCTTCCGACATATAACGCACAGAAGCAGGCGCAGTTGTAATAGTTTTTAAATGACCGGGCCAAGTGCCACTAATACTTTGCAGTGTTGCAGGCAAGTTCAGCGTCTCCAAGGAATTACAACCCTCGATAACGCCATTCTTCATTGTCTTTAATTCATCAGGCAACGTAAGTTTCGACAGCGAAACGCAATCCACGAAAGTCGCAGAAAGTTCAGTAACGCCATTAGGAATCGTCATTTCAGTCAGTGACGTGCAGTGTGCAAATGCAGCCGATCCTAAGGTTGTTAATCCTTCTGGCAGCGTTACTTTTTCCAAATTAGTGCATTCACCAAATGCATACCATTTGATTGTTTGCAGTTCTTCAGGAAGTTCAATTGCTGTTAATTTTTCACAGTCTGCAAACACCTTCTCGCCAATCTCTATCAACGTATCCGGAAGCTGTATGCCCGTGATATTTCTTCCGCTGAAAGCATCATTGCCAATACGTTCTGTTCCATCTCGTACTGTGATTACGCCTTCAATATTAGGCATTGTATAAAACACAGACTTGGAAGCGGTTTGGTATAGGATGCCATCTTCCATCTCGTAGTAAGGATTTCCTTCCGCCACACGAAGCGTTGTCAGTGACGAACAGTTTTCAATAAAGGACGTGTCCCTAATAAACGAGACATTGACCGGTATCGTCAGCGACGTTAGACCGGAATATTCAAATGCTTTCCACTCAATCGTTGTCAGTGTATCTGGCAATGTAATTTGTGTCAGCTTGGAACAGCCACTAAAAGCGCCTCGACCAATTTTCTCCACACCACCAAATGTGATTTCCTGTAAATACTGCTGTCCAGCGAAAGCAAAATCTGAAATTTTCTTTACGCTCTGCGGCAAACTCACACTCAACAGATTACCAGTATAGTTGCTTTGAAACGCCGATTCCCCAATTTCCACAATTCCTTCGCTGACAACAACGTGCGTCAGAATCGGGCTGCGGAGGTTTTCAATCGCATAGACAGGGTATCCGTCAATCACTGCCGGAACAACCGTCTCCGGCAGCGTGCCCGTATAGCCCGTAATATACGCTTTGTCCCCTTCAAGGCGATAGGTAAACGATGTGCTTTCACTGGCATAGCGCACCCCGTGTGCGCTCGCCCACAGCTGCACCGGGCTGCCATCCTGCACCACAAGGCACAGGGCATCATTCACTGCTTCAAACGCATGGTCGCCGATTGTCTCCACCTGCGTGCCAATGGTGATGCTGCGCAGATGTTGGCAGTAGGCAAACGCATAGTCTGCAATGGCAGTCACGTTTTCGTCAATCACCAAATCCGCTCCTGCGCGCCGTGCCGGATAGAGCAGCAGCGTTTTACCTGTCGCGTCCATCAGGATGCCGTCACAAACCTGCAAATACACACTTTCCGCTTCCACGCGCACTTCTTGCAGGTACTTGCAGTTTGCAAAGGCGTTTTCCGCAGTACCGACCACGGGCAACCCGTTATGCACAGCCGGAAGCACCAGCAGTACCGCGTTTTCATCGCAGCCGCTGACAAGATAGCCATCCTGCGCGGCATTGAGCGTGTAGGAAATTTCCTGATCCGCCGCGGCAAAATTCACGCCCTGTGACGTGGCTGCTTTTTCAGCGGCAGACCCCTTCCAGCCGCGGATGGTCAGATTCTCGCAGTTCGCAAAAGCATCCGCCGCGATTTCCTCCACGTCCGGCCAGAGCAGGATGTCCGTCAGCGCCCTGCATCCCTCAAAAGCGGCACTTTCAATGCGCCGCACCGTGCGCGGCAAAGTCACATTGGCTAGGCTTTCATTGCCGCTGAATGCCCTTGCGCCAATTTCCACAATGCCGTCCGGCAGCTCGATTTGGGTCAGCGCAGTGCAGTGTTCAAACGTGTTCGCCGGGATTTTCGTCAACGCGGCGTCCCACTGAACTTCCCGCAGGGCGGCACAGTTCATCCATGCGCCGTTGCCCATCGTCGTGACGTTCTTGGGCAGCTTCAGCGTCTGAATCCCAGTGGCAGAAAAAGCAGACGAACCAATCGTATTCAAATTTTCCGGCAGGACGATGCTTTCCAGCGTGCCAATGCCCGCAAACGCATACGCACCGATTCTGGTCAGGCTCTCCGGGAAGATGATTTCCGTCAGGGCCGTATTTTCAAACGCATTTGCTTCTATGGTTTGCAGATACTTGCTCCATGTCACCGTTTTCAGCGACGTGCAGCCGCTGAACGCCGACGCAGAGACGGTATTGAGGTATTCCGGCATCTGGAACGCCGTCAAGGAAACGTCATTCCGGAACGCCGCTGCACTCAGGCTTGTTACGCTGTCCGGAATATGCACACTTTCCAGTGCCATGCAGTTCTGGAACGCCTTTGTGCCGATGTTCGACAGCGAATCATCAAACGACAGCGATTGCACCGCCGTGCAGCCTTCAAATGCCGATTCGCCAACAGACGTCACGCCCGTGAACGCATTGGGCGAAACAAGCGACGTGCAGCCCTTGAAGAATCGGTCAGGAATCGCCGTCAGCGTACCTTCGCCGAAATTCACCGTCTTCAAGCCCGTTGCATTTTCAAACATGCCCGCCTGATAATCGCTGAAAATCGGCGAGAAAGTCAGCGTTTCCAGATAGCGCAGGTTTTTGAGCGCGCCATCATCAATCTGTGTCAGCGTTTCCGGCATGACAAAGCTTTGCTGCGGTGCGCTGGCAGCATAAGTCAGCAGCCGCGTGGCATCTGCCGTCATCAGCGCGCCCTGCTGCACCTGAAAATGCGTGTTTCCCTCCGCCAGCTGGAACTCCGTCAGCGCCGTGCAGTCACGGAATGCATCCGCGCCAATCAGGTTCAGCGACTTCGACAGCGGCATCGAAGTCAGCGCAACACAGCCGTCAAATGCTTCCGCACCAATCATCGTAATATCGCCATCAATCTGAATGGATTCCAGTCTTTCGCAGCCCTGAAATGTGCGGTCAGGAATGACCGTCACACCAGCCGGGATTTGCAGCTTCTTTATCGTGTAGCAATACTGGAATGCGCCTTCCCCAATGGATTCGAGCTTTTCAGGCAGACGACCATCGCCCCAAGCTCTCCCCATATTCCAGCATCCACCGAACGCGCCTTTACCGATTTTGGTCACGTTTTTGCCGATGCACTGCTCAACACTGTAATCTCTTGCAGATCCATAGCCCCAGCAGTTTGCAAAGGCGTCGTCTGGAATTTCCGTCAACGAATCAGGAATTTCCAAGAAGTGCAGTTGCAAACATGCCGCAAATACGCCCTCGCCCATTTTCGTCAGCTTCTGCGGCATCCGAACCGCATCAAGATAGGCGCTGACTGCAAAGGCTTCCTTGCCAAAGGTGGTTACATTGTCTGGAATGTAGAATTTCTCGCCGATACCCGACGGCATGTCATAAAACGCGCGGTCGCCGATCGTCGTAACCGGACACCCTTCAATTTCTTCTGGAATCAGCACTTTGCGGCGCAGAAGGTCTTTATTATATCCTGTAATCGTCGCTTCTCCATTCTGAATCTCATAGGTATAGTACTCTGCCGGGTCAGCAACAAGCACATATGCATATAGATATTCATATCCATTTAAACGCAGTTGAATACGCACCATTTCATTTGCAGAAAGTGAAATACTTCCTTTTCCATCCCATTCGACGTGGATTCCTGTTGGCTCATAAGTGTAGCTTTCAAAGTGAGTTGCACCATATTCATCATCATTAGAACCACTGCCAAAAGAGCCGTGACCATCCGTATAAGCGAAATACCACAGCCATTCCTCTTTTGTCACAACGAAATCTTCTGGGACATCATAAGTAAAGTGGATTGTTTCCCCCGGCTGGGCAAAAATGACAGTCCGATCGTTCCAATCCATTTTCGCTTCCTTTGTCTCCGCGCAAGCAACTGTCGTTGCCAGCGCAAAAAGAAGCAAGAACAGTCCGAATGTGACCTTCCAACGTTTCATGTGCAATTCTCCTCCATCCGCTTTTTCCCTGTTGCAAGCTGCCAGTTTTCCATATTTATTATACGCAGGTTTTCCCAGCTTGTCAACATGATTGGTAATCGTTTCTTGACAATTTCTTCTGAATATAGCATTAGCACCTTATTGATTTGACGGTGCATGACATAGCATTCGATTTAGTTTCTGTATTTTCCCTTAATTTTCTTGATTCTTCTATTGACTTTTTCTTGAAATTGCTGTATGCTGGAAATTGAGAAAGGGGTTGATACGCATGAAATCCAAGAAACTTTTGACGATTACGCTGACCAGTCTGCTGATCGGAAGCTGTCTGGTCCTACCCGCACTGGCGGACAGCGCGGACGCTCCAAGCGGCGGAAATGTCGCGACTTACGAAATTTCCGCAAACGTAAAACGCATTGATGAATATGCGTTTGCAAACAGCACGAGCCTTGTCAGCGTGAAAATTCCTGATTCTGTAACTGCCATCGGGGATTACGCCTTCTCGGGCTGCACGAGCCTGAAAGAGATCACGATTCCCAGCAGCGTGACAGAGATTGGCGCGCACGCATTCGATGGATGCACGGCGCTGGTAAAGTTGCAGGGGCTGGAGAATGTGACAAATCTCAGCGACTTCACGTTCTATAACTGCATTTCACTGCAAGATGTTGGAGATTTGACTTCTTTGACGAGCATTGGCGAATCTGCTTTTGCAGGCTGCAAATCACTGACGCAGCTCGGTGATATGCCCCATCTGAAAAGTATCGGCGCGTCTGCTTTTTCATACAGTATCAGTTGGGACGATGGAACAGAACAATATTGCGATTCACTGAAGCGTATTGGCGACATTTCTAATGTCGAACAAATCGGTGATTCAGCCTTTTTCAGCTGCGCGTCTTTAGCAGAAATCGGAAGTTTGCAGCATGTCACAACAATTGGGGATTGGGCTTTTGGGTATTGCACTTCACTCAAAGAAATCAGCAGCTTAGACAATATTAAAAAGATTGGAAGATGGGCTTTCTACGATTGTCAGTTGAATACGCTTGAAATCGGAGGAAATGACGTCCACATTGGGGCGGAAGCATTTTTCAGTTGCAATTCTCTTGCAAGCATTGAGGGCTTAAGCAACGTAACAAGCATCGGCAGCGGTGCTTTCGAGTCCTGCGCCATGACCACCATTAGCGGTCTAACGAACATTTCTGCCATTCCGGATAGCGCATTTGCCAGCTGTTTCAATCTGCAAAGCGTAGAAGGTTTGGAGAATGTGACGAGCATTGGCGCATACGCATTCTCCAGATGCTATGCGTTGGAAACACTTGATATCACCGATAATGTAACCACTATTGGTGCTTACGCTTTCAGAGATTGTGAATCGCTCACATCCATGGAGCATTTGAGCAATGTAACAAGTATTGGCAATAGTGCTTTTGTAGGCTGCACCTCCTTGGTTCGGGTTGGTGATATGCCCCATTTGGAAAGCATCGGCGACTCTGCCTTTGGGGTTTCCAGCCGTTGGATTCCGGACGAAGGCATGTCAAAAGACTATGCCTGTGCGTCACTGGAAAGCATCGGAGATCTCAGCAGCGTTACTTCCATCGGCGAAAACGCCTTCTATCAGTGCACTTCGCTGAAAACCGTCGGCAGTCTCAGCAGCGTTACTTTCATCGGCGCAAATGCGTTCAAGCAGTGTACTTCCCTGCAAAGCATCGGGGAACTCGGCAATGTTACACGCATCGCGTATGGTGCCTTCTACGGCTGTGAATCACTGACCAGCATTAGCGGCTTGGAAAAGCTGACCGTCTTGAATCGAGAGACATTCCGCAATTGCAAATCGCTGAAAACCGTTGGTGATTTAAGCAGTGTGACAAGCATCAGCGAGAAAGTTTTTGATGGCTGCACTGCGCTAACCACAGTTGGCGATTTAAGCAGCTTGAAGGCTGTTCCTGATAAGCTGTTCTACTGTTTGAAGGATCTTCTTTCAGTCGGCGATTTAAGCAGCGCTACCAGCATTGGGAAAGATGCATTCTATGGCTGCAGCAAGCTGGCGAGTATCGGGGACATGTCCAACGTCCGCACCATCGGCGAATATGCGTTTTCTAATTGCGAAGCATTGACCAGCCTTCCTGAACTGCCCCGGCTGAATAGCATCGGCAGCAGTGCATTCGCTGACTGCACCGCTTTAACCAGCGTCGGGAATCTGACCAATGTCACAACACTCGGCACTTGTGCCTTCAATAGCTGCAAAGCGCTGAAAACCATTGGCGATTTAAGCAAAGTCACATCCATCGGATATTCCACCTTTGGCTTCTGCACCGCATTAGAGAGCGTAGGCAACATGAGCAGCGTAACTTCGATTGATTCTTACGCATTTGAAGGCTGCTCTTCGCTTGTGCGTGTCGGCAACATGAGTAATGTCGAATCCATTGATTCTAACGGTTTTGTGAATTGCAGTGCCTTGGAACACGTTGATGAACTTGACAAGATTACCAGCATCGGTCAGTATGCATTTATGGGCTGTACTGCACTGAAGAGCATCGGTTCCCTGCACAACTTGGAAACTATCGGGAAAGGTGCTTTTAACGGCTGCAGTGCACTGGAGCATGTTGATGATTTGTACAGCTTGACGCGCTTGGAATCCGGAGCCTTTGCACACTGTGCATCGTTGGTCAGCGTTGACTGTTCTGACAAACTAACCGCCATTGGGAGTAGTGCATTCTTTGGCTGCAAAGCGCTTGTCAGCATTGGTGATTTAAGCAATGTTACAAGCATTGAAAGTTCTGTCTTTAGGGGCTGCATCGCGCTGAAATCAATCGGCAATATGCCTAAATTGGAATCAATTGGGATGCAGTGTTTCATGGGATGCACTGCGCTGGAAACCGTCGGTGATTTAAGCAGCCTGAAAGAGATTCCCTCTGAGACGTTTGATGGCTGCACCTCTTTGGTAAGCATCGGCGATTTGAGCAACGTAACCATTATCGGATCATACGGGTTCAACCAATGCAAAAAGTTGACCTCAATTCCGAATCTGGGCAGTTTGGAAAGGGTCGATCAATTTGCCTTCTCCGGATGCGAGTCGCTTGCATTGCTGGGCAATCTTCGCAAGCTAACGAGTTTTGGCTACTCGCCTTTCGTTAACAGCCCTTTCCATAACTGTCCGAACCTTGTCCTGGAAGTCCTGCCGGACTCCGCCGCTGAGCAGTACGCAAAGGATTACAATATGCAGTACACCTACATTACGGAGTGATTCTCACATCGCTTGGTTCTTCGCGGAATCTTGGGGCAACCAACAAGATTCCGTGAAGAGCCTTTTTTGCACCATTTCGTCCACATCCACATCCATGTTGATATGTGCCGTTGGATTTCTCAGAACTAAGAGGCATACCATTTCGACTGTTGCTTCATTTTCCAAGGAAAGTTCTTTCACTTTCTGACCGCTCACTGGAACAGGGAATGCAAACACCATATTCCTGATGCAGCTGCCGTCCTTCTGCTTTTCCAGGTACAGACCAATGCCCAGCCACAAGTACGCACAAATTGATTACTGGGGCACAAGAAGCAACACAGCTCATCTGAAAGTAACTGCTTGAAAATTAGAGTGCACTGTATTATAATTTAGATGTAACATTCTAATTTGAACTATTGGGGGTGCTGCGATGCTGACAAAAGAAGAAATGCCCGCTTGCCCGGTAGCAACTACCGTAGCGCTGATTGGAAGCAAGTGGAAGTTGCTTATCATACGAAATCTGCTGGCCCGTCCGTGGCGGTTCAATGAACTGAAAAAGGACTTGGAGGGAATCAGCCAAAAGGTGCTGACAGACAGCCTGCGCTCGATGGAAGCCGATGGTATCATCACCCGCACGGTTTATCCCGAAGTGCCGCCGAGGGTGGAATATGCGCTGACCGAACTTGGCAAAAGTCTGAAACCCATTTTGGATTCCATGCGGGCATGGGGCGAAGCATATAAGGATAAACACTAAAAACCCGAAGCAGTACCTTTCCAGTGCTGCTTCGGGTTTTCCTTATGTTGAAGTTAAATCATTCCCAAATGCTTCAATCTCGATATGTTTTTCCCTCTTGAAGTTTGGACAATGCACATACCGTCTCCACATGTTCCGTCCCCGGAAACATATCCACTGGCGTTGCCCATTCCGCCCGATATCCGCCGTCCACCAGCACGCGCAAGTCCCTTGCGAGGGTCTCCGGGTTGCAGGAAACGTACACAACCCGCTTTGGTTTCAGCATCAGCAGACTTTGCAGGAACTTCTGGTCGCTGCCGGCGCGGGGCGGATCCATCATCACCACGTCGGGCGCGTTTCCCTCCTTGGCGAGCTTCTGCATGAAGCGCCCCGCGTCGTCGCAGAGGAAACGCGCGTTCTCCACGCCGTTGCGGCGGGCGTTCTCCTTCGCATCGCGGATGGCATCGGCATTCAGCTCCACGCCGATGAGCTGCTTGCAGCCGTCCGACGCGCACAAGCCAATCGTACCCGTACCGCAGTAGGCGTCCAGCAGGGTCTCCGCGCCTGTCAGGTGCGCCGCGTCAATCGCCGTTCGGTAGAGGACTTCGCATTGCTTCGCGTTCACCTGATAAAAGCTCTGCGGACTGATGCGGAAGCGCTTTCCGCACAGCTCGTCCTCCATGTACCCTTCGCCATAGAGGGTAATTTCCTTCGTGCCCAGCACCATGCTGGTTTCGCGCTGATTGCAATTCAGCACCACGGTCGTGATTTCCGGGTGGCACTGAATCAGCTCCTGCACAAATGCCTTCTTGCCCGGAAATTCAAGGCTCGTTGCCACCAGCACGACCATAATCTGCCCCGTCACATGCCCCGTGCGGATGAGGATATGGCGTAGGAAGCCGCGGTGCGTGTACTCGTTGTAGATGCGCAGCTTGTAGGCAGGCAGCATGGCGACGATGGTCTGGATGATGCAGTCAGCGCGGCGATCCTCAATCAGGCAGTGCCGCACGGGCACGACGCGGTGCGTCCCCATGGCGTACACGCCGCTGATGGGCTTGCCCGCCTTGTCCACAGCCAGCACGGCATGAACCTTGTTGCGGTAGTGGAACGGGTCGTCCATGCCCAGGATCGGGCGGACTTCGCAGATTCCGTCCAGCAGTTCCGCCACGCGCTGCTGCTTCCATTGCAGCTGCTCCGCGTAGGACAGGCGGGTCAGCTGGCATCCGCCGCATTTTGCCGCTGCGGGGCAGTTCCAGCGGATTTCGCGCGCCGGACGCTGCGCTTTCGCCTGTTCCTTCGGCGGATTCGGACGCGTTTCCTGCATTCGGCGGGTGGTCAGGTGCTTCGGTCGGCGGAAATTGCTCATCGTGTATGTACTCCTTCATTCTCTGTGGGTTCGCTCCATTATAACACGTCTCTCCCTGCCGCTTCAAGTCTTGTTTTTCCATCTTTTCATTTTCGCGCGACTATGCTACAATAGAAGAAACAATCTTCCGTGAGGCGATTTCGATGCTGTTTTCCTCCTCCCCCATCCGTCGTCGGACGTTCTCCTGTATGCGCAGTGATTTGACCATCCGCGGCACGGAGTACCGTCCGAATGGCGAAAAGCTCCCGATTGCCATTGTCTGCCACGGCTTTATGGCAAATCAGCAGACCGTCCGGCAGTACACGAGGTTGCTGGCGAAAATTGGTTACTGTGCGTACTGTTTCGACTTCTGCGGCGGCAGCGTTCCGCCCTTGGGGCGGAGTGACGGCGCGACGACGGACATGTCGTTGCTGACCGAGGTGCAGGATTTGGAAGCCGTCATCCGCTATGCACAGTCGCTTCCCTATACCGGCGATACGCTGCTGCTGATGGGCTGTTCGCAGGGCGGGATGGTGTCCGCGCTGACCGCCGCGAAGCATCCGGATGCAGTGGACAGGCTCGTGCTGTTCTACCCGGCATTCTGCATCCCCGACGACGCGCGCGCGGGGCACATGATGATGGCGCACTTCGATCCGCAAAACCTGCCGGAGAAGATTCACTGCGGGCCGATGCCGCTGGGACGCTGCTATCCCGAAGCCGTCATGCACATGGACGTTTTCCGCGAAATCACGCCGTACACCGGGCGGGTGCTGATTGTCCACGGCACGGCGGACGGCATCGTCAAGCCGGATTATGCGAAAAAGGCGGCGGAAGCGTATGCGAACGCAGAACTGCACTTGATTGACGGCGGAGCGCATGGGTTTAACCGCCGCCATGACGCGGAGGCGATTCGCTATTTGACCGCATTTGCCGCTTTGTGAGGGGGATTTTATGACCACCGTCGAAATCTGGGGTGCCCGCGCCGGGCAAACGCAGTCCCGCCTGTTTGAAGAAATCCGCCAATGCCGTGAAGCTGGTCAGCGCGTCCTGCTGCTCGTGCCGGAACAGTACACCCTGCAAGCCGAGCGGGAACTGTTGGAACAGCTGAATTTGCCGGGGCTGCTGGATTTGGATGTACTGTCGCCGCGCAGGCTGGGGCGGCGCATCCGGGAGAGCGCTGGCCATTCGCCCAAGGCCGCGCTGGACGAAAGCGGACGACGGATGGCGCTGGCGCAGGCGCTTTCCCTAAAGCAGGAGGAACTGCACTATTATCGCCGCGTCGCGCTGTCACCCGGGCTGCCGGAGAAGCTGTCCACGCTGCTGATGGACTTCCAGCGCACGGGGCTGTCAAGCGAAGAATTTGCCGCCTATGCGGAGGAGCTGCCATCCGGCGCACTGAAGGCAAAAGCGCATGATTTGCTGCTGCTTTGGCAGACGTATGACGTGCTGATTGCCGAGCGCTTTCAGGATGAGCCGACGCAGCAGTTTGAGCTGGTGGAACGGCTGCCGGAAAGCGGGCTGATGCGCGATGCCGCCGTGTTTGTCTACCAGTTTGACATGCTGCCAACGCCGCTGTGCGTCCTGTTGGCGACTGCCGCGCCAGAGTGTACCCGCATGGTCGCTGCGTTCACGATGGACAAGGACACTGCAAGCGACGGGCACGTTTTCACCTCCCAGCGCAGGAGTGCGGCGGAGCTGACCGGATGGCTGCGTCAGCGCGGCATTCCCGTGCAGTGGAAGTGGCTGCCAAGCGAACCCGATGGGCGCGACGAAGCCCTCCGCCACCTCGAAGCGCACCTGTTCGCCCGTGACGGCGTGGTGTACCCCGGCGACGCGTCCGCCCTGACGCTCCGGGCCGCGGCTCAGCCGCGTGGAGCAGCCGCGTGGGCCGCGCCCGGGCCGGGCTTGCGGGCTCTGCGGCGCGAACGCGGCTGCGTGATGCGGGTTTGCGGCGGTAGGCGGTGTCGAGGGGGGCGCTGCGCCGGGGTGGGGAGGGGTGGCCAGGGCGAATCGGCGCGCATCGCAGGAGGGGAGGGCGACGGCGCCGCGTACGCGACAGCCTGGCCGACACATCACCGTCTGAGGTAAGCGCGGGAA